>Ga0209181_10000513_pt1 | contig 72024 bp, 51 predicted proteins | sample MAT05_FD_187208 | JGI IMG/M metagenome (GOLD analysis project Ga0209181, IMG submission 187208) | Freshwater microbial communities from Lake Fryxell liftoff mats and glacier meltwater in Antarctica - MAT-05 (SPAdes) (version 2) | ecosystem: Environmental > Aquatic > Freshwater > Ice > Liftoff... | reverse complement strand
CGTGACCGTGGCCGTGGCCGTGGCCGTGACCGTGACCGTGACCCTCGCGTCGCGCCAGTCTTCAGATCGATCGCCGCGGCTGTGCGTACAATGGCGGTCATGGGTGCGCGCCTCGGCCTCGTCGCATGCGTGGTCGCGGGCAGCGTGATCGCCTCGCCGGCCCGCAGCGAGGCGACGACGATGGGCACCGGGCTCTTCGTCGCGGGTAGGCCGGTGCCGATGGTGTCGGCCTCGATCGAGATCGACGTGCGCTTGGGCGTGGCCCACGGCGTGGTGCGGCAGCGCTTCCACAACGTGCGGCCCGACGCGATCGAGGCGGTCTACGTCTTCCCGCTGCCGACCGGCGCCACCGTCGAAGGCATGGAGGCCAAGCTCGGCGGCGTGACCATCACCGGCGCGATCGCCCGTCGCGCCGACGCCAGCGCGAGCTACCAGGCCGCGGTGTCGTCGGGCCACGCCGCCGCGCTGACCGAGGCCGAGCGCCCGGGCGTGTTCACGCAGTCGATCGCGCCGGTGCCGGCCGGCGGCGACGTCGAGATCACGCTGCGCTGGCAGGCCGCGCTGACCCGGCGCGACGGCACCTGGGAGCTGGCTCACCCGTTGGTCGTCGGGCCGCGCTACGTGCCGGGCCAGGCCACCGGCAAGCCGACCGCCGGCGGCGGGGTCGTGCCCGACACCGACCGCGCCCCCGACGCCTCGCGGATCACGCCACCCAGCGCGCGCGGCGGCGCCACGCCCTACCGCCTGCGCCTCGTGCTCGACGACGCCGACGCGATCACCTCGTCGCACACGCTCGCCATCACCCGCGACGGCGCGACCGCCACCATCGTCCTCGACGATGCCCGCGGCGATCGCGAGCTGGTGGTGCGCTGGGCCAGCCGCAAGCCGGGCCAGGTGCGCGCGGTCGCCGAGCCCGACGGCAACGGCGGCGCCTACGTCGCGGTGCTCGTCGAGGCCGAGCCCGCCGCCGCGCCAGCCCCCCGCACCGCGCGTCGTTGGATCGTCGCGATCGATCGCTCGCCGTCCCTCGATGGTGCGCCCGCCGCTGCCGCCCGCGGCGTGGCCGACGCGCTGGTCCAGGCCCTGGGCGCCGACGAGCCGGTCGCGATCGTCGCCATTGGCGACGCACCGCGCTTCGCCGCCGATCATGCCGCGGCCCGGCGCGCCCTCGCCGCGCTGCCGATCGGCACCAGTGACCTGACCCGAGGGCTGGCCGCGACGCTGGCCAGCCTGCCTCGTGATCCATTGCCCGAGGTCGTGGTGGTCACCGACGGCCTGGTCGCCGATGACGCCGCGGCGATCGAGCGCGCGGTCGCCGCCGGCGTCCACGTCCACACCGTCGGCGTCGGCGCCGCGCCCAACCGCTGGCTCCTGGGCGCCATCGCCGCGCGCACCGGCGCGACCGTCAACGTCGTCGGCTCCATCGACGACGCCGCCGCGATCGCGGCCGCCATCGCTAGCAGCGACCGCGCCGCACCGGTCACCGTCGACTGGCGCTCGCCCGCGGTGGCCGAGGCCGAGGCTACCTCGCCGCAGCTGGCGCCCGGCGGCGCCACGCTCCTGGTCGCGGTCGACCCCACCGGCGTGCCGCGCGGCGAGGTGGTGGTCGCGATCGGCTCGCGCAAGCTGCGCGCCCAGATCACCACCGTCACCGGCACGACCCTGGCGGCGACCTGGGCCGCGCTGCGCGTGCAGCGCTTGTATGCCGCCGGCGATCGCGAGGGCGCGACCCGGCTCGCCCTCGAGCGCGGCGTGATCGCGCCGACCACCGCGCTGGTCGCGGTCGTCGCCACCGCCGGCGATCCGGTCCGCTCGACGATCACGGTGCCGGTGCCGCTGCCGGCCGGCACCCGCCGCAACGGCATCCTCGCCGAGCAGCGCGACGGCCTCGACGACGATCGCGGCGACGGCCAGCCCAAGTCGCAGGGCGACGAGCTCGACGTGAGCGGCGCTCCGGTGGGGCCGGCCGACGCTCGCCCGCCGACCACGGCGAGCGGCGCGTCCGAGGACGCCGAGCGCGCGCCTCGCAGCGTGGAGTCGGTGGCGCTGGCCGACTCCTCGTCGGTCCTGGGTCGCACCGTCGAGCGGTACCTGCTCACCGCCTCGCTGGGCGTGGGCGCACGTCTCGACGTCCCGGCCCCGGCGGCCCTGGCCTCGTTCGGCTACTACCGAGTCATCCCACGCGCCTTCGCGGCCGGCCTGCGGCTCGACCTCACCGCGGCGCCCACCGACGACGATCCGGTCAGCGCGGCGACGTTGCTCAGCCTGTCGACCCTGGGCCGCGGGCTCCTGCGCTTGGACCTCGGCGTCGGCGTGGGCTACGACGGTGACTTCAGCGCGGCCTACCAGCTCGGCGTCTTCGCCGGTCGCGCCGGCGTCGGCCTGTCGCTGCGCCTCACCGGCCTGGCCGGCCCCGAGACCCGAAGCACGACCCTCGGCCTCGGCGTCGAGGCCGGGTTCTAGCGATCCTGCCAGCTCGCCGACGTCGGCGCTTGAAGCCCCGTCACGAGTGCGCGACGATGGACGATGGGGGTCACGTCTATGCAGCTTCGCCTGCCGCTCTTCGCGTTGTGGTTCGTCGTCGTCGCCGCTTGCGCCAGCTCCCACAAGGGGGGTGAACAGGACGCCGACCCCGGCGACGCGGTGACCGACGCCGGCTCCGACGGGCCGACCGGGCTGGGCTTCGGCCAGGCCTGCGCCGAGGACCTCGCGTGCGAGAGCCGGATCTGTCAGGACGGCACCTGCTCGCGCTTCTGCGACTTCGACTGCCCCGACGGCTTCGCCTGCACGACGGTCTCCCACGACGGCAACGACGCGCGCATCTGCGTGCCGGCGCCGTCGAACCTGTGCGCCGCCTGCACCACCGACGAGCAGTGCGGCGACGACGGCGACGCCTGCGTGCAGTTCACCGGCGGCAAGTTCTGCGCGCTCGACTGCGGGGCCGACCCGACGGTGTGCCCGAGCGGCTTCACCTGCCAGCAGGTGACCTCGGTCGACGAGCGCCCGCGCCGCCAGTGCATGCCGGTCAACGGCATCTGCTGTATCGACGCCGACGACGATCGCCACGGCCTCGGCGACAACTGTCTGGGCCTGGACTGCGACGACACCGACGAGCACATCTACCAGGGCAACCGCGAGACCTGCGATGGCCTCGACAACGACTGCCTCGGCGGCGTCGACGACTCGCCCCTCGACTGCGAGCGCGCCATGTGCGAGCTCGGCGCGCTCGGCTACTTCGCGCGCACCGGCGACGTCTGCACCGGCACCGCCGGCTGCGCGCAGCAGCCCGCCGTGCTGTGCGGCCTCTACACCTGCGACGGCGGCGGCGAGGTCGGCGACGCCTGCGCCACCGCCTGTGACGGTGAGGGCGATGGCAAGTGCGTAGCCTCCGCGCACTGCGACGCCTCGGTGTGCCTCGACGACGAGCCCAGCGGCCAGGCCTGCGACGAGGCCTCCGACTGTGAGAGCGACCACTGCCAGAACGGGTTTTGCTGCGGCGACGGTGACTGCTGCGCCCAGGCCAGCGACTGCCCGACCTTCGGCACGTTCCAGCCGCTGTGCGACACGCCGTCGAGCTGCCAGGGCTCGCGCGGTGCCGCGGTGTGTACGACCGCCAACGAGTGCTCGACGCAGAACGGGGTACCCGACGACACCGCCTGCACCGCGAGCACGGTCGCCAACCAGTGCGGCTGGTGGTTGCCTATCACCTGCACCGGTGCCCTGAGCCAGACCGGGCCCAGCTGCCCGACCTCGTGTACGTCGAGCGATCAGTGCGACGCCGGCGGCTGGTGTGACCCGGCGACCCGGACCTGCCGCGAGGATCTCGACGACGGCCTGGCCTGCGGCACCGACGACGGCCGCTGCAAGAGTGACCACTGCGCCAACGGATTTTGCTGCGCCGGCGGCGACTGCTGCGCGACGCCCACCGATTGCCCGGCCCAGTACCGCTCGCCGCCGGTGTGTAGCTCACCGTCGGCCTGTGACGGCGAGGCCGACGTCGCGTCGTGCCTGGCCAGCGTGTGCGGCACCATCGCCGACGTCGACGACGATGCGGCGTGCGGCCCGGGCACGCTGGCCAGCGACTGCGGCCCCTACCAGCCGATCTTCTGCACCGGCTCGTCGACGCAGGCGGCGCCCGCGTGCGCGACCTCGTGCACCGGCGACGGCGAGTGCGACGCCAGCGCGTACTGCAACAGCTTGGGCCAGTGCGTCCCCGACCAGCCCGGGGGCGGGGTGTGCCAGGACGCCGCCGAGTGCGCCGGTGGCCACTGTCAGAACGGCTTTTGCTGCGCGAGCGGCGACTGCTGCGCGGCCGGCACCGACTGCAACGCCTACGACGCGCCCTCGACGTGCAACACCCCGGCGACCTGCCAGGGCACCCGCGTCGACGGCGTATGCACCGCGACCAATCAATGCACGACCGCGACGGTCGCCGACGACTCCGGCTGCGCGACCATCGAGGCCAGCTCGTGCGGGCCGTACCCGGCGCAGTCGTGCACCGTCGATCCCAATCAGTCGGCGCCGACCTGCGCCACCACCTGCACCGGCGACGCTGGCTGCGACGTGTCGGCCCACTGCACCAACGGCCTGTGCGTGCCCGACCAGGGCCCCGGGGGCTTCTGCAACGCGACCAACGAGTGCGCGGCCGGGCAGTGCGTCGACAACGTGTGCTGCTCGAGCGCGTGCACCGGCTCGTGCGAGGCCTGCGACGTCGCGGGCTCGGTCGGCACCTGCACCGCGGTGCCGGCCAGCGCCGACCCCGACAACGAGTGTGGCGCGCAGTCGTGCGTCGGCTTCTACAGCGGCTTTGCCGGCGACAACTGTCTGCGCAAGGCCGACGTCCCGGCCAACGTCGCGAGCTGCAGCGGCGCGCGCAGCTGCAAGACCCAGGCGGTCGAGTGCACCGCGGCCACCACGCCGGGCCCGGTGGTCACGACGTGCAACGACAACTGCCAGAATCCAACCGCGGGCACCTGCACCGGCACGATCGCCGGGGCCTGCACCAACGTGAACCCCGGCACGCAGAGCTGCGGCGTCGGCGAGTGCGTGCGCACCGCAGCCCAGTGCGCCAACGGCGCGCCCGCGAGCTGCACGCCGGGCAGCCCGGTCGCCGAGTCGTGCAACGACCGCGACGACAACTGCAACGGCACCGTCGACGACGGCAACTTCAGCGACAGCTTCGAGCCCAACCCCGACTGCGGCAACGCCACCGTGCTCAACAGCTGCGGCTCCGACCAGACCCAGACCTACACCAGCATGACGGTCTACGCGCAGGGCGACTGGGACTACTACGCGCTGCCGCTGGTCGAGACCGACGGCAGCTGCGGGTGCAGCTTCCCGTCGCTCGACGAGGACTACCAGATCAAGGTCACGGTCACCGTGCCGCCCGGGGCCGGCACCTTCGAGGCCTGCCTCAACACCGACTCGTGCGGTTGGCCGGCCGGCTACTGCTTCAACGTCGCCGCCGGCACGTCGCTCCAGCTGTCGCAGTACCTCGACGGCGGTTGCGGCCCGGGCCAGACCGATCGCTTCACGTCCTACGTGCGCATCCGCGGCGTCGGCGGCGCTGGCTTCGAGTGCCGGCCTTACACGCTCTCGTACAACTTCGACGCTGGCCTGTGCCGGTAGCGCCGCGCGGCTAGGGCCCGCGAAGGAACAAGTCGACCGTTCTCGCGGCCGATCCATCCCGGCTGGCTGCGTTGCCGGTTCCGATCCTCGGGTCACCTCCGTCGAGGATGCTCCCCTGCGGTCCTCACCGTCGCCTTGCCCTCCGGGCGCCTCGACCGCGATCATCGATCGACTTGTCCACTCGCGGGCCCTTAGCCCTACTGCGTCACCCACCTCGGGGGCTGCGGCGCGGCGGCGCGGGCGCCTCGCGGCTTACCTCCTCGCTCGCTCCTCGAGGTACAAGCGTACGCCTTCGTCGCACGACTGCGGGGGCGCTCGCGATCCGCCTCGCGCGGCCACGCCTCGCTCCTCCTCGGAGGTGACGCAGTAGTGCTAGCGCTTCTTCCCGCCGCCCAAGAGCAGCTTGCGCAGCGAGAAGCCGGGCAGGGACACCAGGGTTCGGGCCAAGCTGCGGGTCAGGTCGGCGGCCAAGGCCAGCGGCGAGCCGCCGCGCGCCACCACCGCGGTCTGGTCACCGGTCCGCACGTCCTCCACCGCGCCACGCGCCACCGTCCGCGTGCCGTCTGATCGGATCTCGATGACCATGCGGGCGACCACCGGCAGGTCCTCGTCCCGGGTCAGCCCGCGCTCCTGCGGCGCGGCCACCACCTCGATCGCCTCGGGCTCGTTGGGCTTTGCCATGGGCGCACCATGGCGCACTTCACTGCGGCAACCCACCGCAGTCAGATGACTGGTTCGCGATGCGGCGTATTGTCGCGAACCATCGTGCGAGGCCGGTCGGGCCGCTCGAGACTGATCCCCCGCGCTCCTGTGCCGCACTGCAATCGCGCGGAAGTTCTGGCACTACTAGCCTTTACCTCGCGGGGACAGATCTCGTTGAACCAGACCTCACGTACACGTCAGCTCTGGCGCGACAATCCGGTCCGCCGCGAACCTTGCGAGACCGCTCCTGTTCGTGATTGAACCACTCCGCCCGCAGCCCCGCGGGCACTTTGTCTTCCCCCGTTCCCCGTAGGAACCGATATGGCTCGCTTCCTGTTCCCCGAGTGGACCCAGCCACTCAAGAAGTATGTCATCTCACCCGCGCTGCTGCTCGGGCCGGTCTATATCGTCGCGCTCGCGGCGGTAGTGAAGGACCCCGAGACGTTGCGCATCGGCTACCAGCCCAACCAGCCGGTGCCGTACAGCCATGCGCTGCACGCCGGTGAGATGGGCATGGACTGTCGGTACTGCCACAACGTGGTGGAAATCTCGGCCAAGGCGGCCGTGCCGCCCGCCGCGACGTGCATGAACTGCCACCAGCAGGTCCTCCCCAAGAGCGAGAAGCTCCTGCCGATCCGCGAGGCGTTCTATGAAAACGTCCCGGTCCACTGGACCCGGGTGACCGACCTGCCGGACTACGTGTACTTCAACCACAGCGCCCACGTCACGCGTGGCGTCGGGTGCGAGGAGTGTCACGGCCGCGTCGATCAGATGGTGAAGGTCTTCCAGGCCAAGTCGCTGACGATGTCCTGGTGCATCGAGTGTCACCGCAACCCCGACTCGCACCTCCGCGAGCCCGAGAACGTGACCGTCATGGGTTACAAGCCTCGGCCCGGTGAAGGTTCGGAAGTCCGCCACAAGCTTGGCATCAACCCGCCGACGGATTGCTCCACATGTCATCGCTAGACAACGACGAAGTGCAGGATCTGGCTCCCGCGCCCCGGGAGCACGGCTACTGGAAGAGCCTCGGGGAGCTCGAGCGCGGCGCGCCCACCGGCGACCCGACCGAGGTCCCGGGCAAGGACGACGCTGCCGTCGACCCGCTCAACCGGCGTAACTTCATGCAGCTCATGGGCGCGAGCCTCGCGCTCGCCGGCGTCGCCGGTCCCGGCTGCAAGCGTTACGAGAAGGAAGACATCGTGCCGCTGGCCCGACGCCCCGAGGATCAAATCCCCGGCGTCTCGCAGCAGTACGCGACGAGCTTCGAGTTGTCGGGCCACGCCCAAGCGCTCCTCGTCACCTCCTTCGAGGGTCGCCCGGTCAAGGTCGACGGCAATCCCGAGCACCCGTTCGCGGGTGGCGCGATCGTCACGGGCACCAAGCGCCACGCCGGCTCGTCGACGTTCGCCCAGGGCTCGATCCTGCATCTCTACGATCCCGATCGCTCGCAATCGGTGGTCCGCGGCAGTCGCGGCGCCACCTTCGAGGACTGGCGCGCGTTCAATGCCGAGCTGCGCGCCAAGGCCAACTGGTCCAAGGTCCGCGTCCTCGCCGAGGCGACCTCGTCGCCGACCGTGGCCGCCCTGCGCGAGCGCATGAAGACCAGCTGTCCAGGCCTGGTCTGGTACGAGTGGGAGGCGCTGTCGCACGACAACGAGCGCGCCGGCCTTCGCCTCGCGACCGGCCGCCCGATGCGCGCCACCGCCCACCTCGACCGCTGCGAGACTATCGTCGCGCTCGACTGTGACCTGTTCGGCGAGCACCCGGCGTCGCTGAAGTACGCCCGCGACTTCGCCCGCAGCCGCAAGCTCGAGGACGGCTCGCTCGGCACCGGCCGCATGAACCGCCTCTACGCCATCGAGAGCGCGTTCACTCAGACCGGTGGCATCTCCGATCATCGGCTCCCGATCCGCTCCGAGCACATCCTGCCTTTCCTCCAGGCGCTCGATGCCCGCCTCACCGGCGGCGCTGGCACCGCCAGCGAGGTCATCGGCGAGACCAAGGTCGCCGCGTTCCTGGCGGCGCTCAACAAGGAGCTGTCCGCCAACCGCGGTCGTGCGGTCCTGGTCGCCGGCTCGAAGCAGCCGCCCGCCGTCCACGCCCTGGTGGCCAAGATCAACGGCTTCCTCGGCGGCGACACGGTCACGTACACCGAGGATCCCGAGCCCGCGCGCCTCGACCACGCCACCGCCATCGCCACGCTGGTGAAGGAGCTCAACGCCGGTGGCGTCGAGACCCTGTTCGTGATCGGGGGCAACCCGGTCTACGACGCGCCCGCTGATCTCGACTTCGCGGCCGCGCTCAAGAAGGCGCCGACCAAGATCCGCCTCGCCGAGTATCCCGACGAGACCGCGGCGCTTTGCGACTGGCACGTGCCCAAGGCCCACTACCTCGAGGCCTGGGGCGACGCGTTGACCTGGGACGGCACCTGGACCATCCAGCAGCCGCTCATCTTGCCGCTCTACGGCGGCCTGTCGACCATCGAGCTCCTGAGCGAGCTGATCGGCGAGCCCAAGACCGCCGACGTCCTGGTCCAGGAGGCTGTCGAAGGCAGCAAGGCGACCACGTCGTGGCGCCAGGCGCTCCACGACGGCTTCACCGACGCCCCGCAGCCGACCGATCAGGCCATCGGCGTTGGCGCGCTCGGCGCGGTCCAGCTCACGCCCAGCCAGGCCGGCGGTAGCCGGGGCAAGAACGGCGCGTACGAGGTCACCTTTTTGGCGTCGAGCTCGACCTGGGACGGCCGCTTCGCCAACAACAGCTGGCTGCAAGAGACCCCGGACTTCCTGACCAAGGTCACCTGGGACAACGTCGCGCTCATCGCCAAGGACACCGCCGACGAGCTCGGCATCCACAGCGAGAACATGATCCGCATCACCGTCGGCGATCGCAAGATCGACATGCCGGCGCTGGTCATGCCCGGCCACGCCCGCGGCTCGATCGGCGTCGTGCTCGGCGGTGGTCGCACCAAGGCCGGCGTCGTCGGTAACAAGGCCGGCGAGTGGCGCGGCGGTGGCTTCAACAGCTACGCGCTGCGCACCACCGCCGGCCTCGAGATCGCGGCCAACGCCAAGGTCGAAAAGACCGGCGGCAGCTACGCGCTCGCGACGACCCAGGAGCACTGGGACATCCGCCACGGCATGTCGGTCGGCGACGCGCCCATCACCGGCGTCGGCGACCGCGAGGCCCAAGCGCGCATCCCGAACTTGGTCCGCGAGACCGACGTCGAGACCTACCGCAAGCCCGACTACCACGCCGAGGTCGAAGAGCCGTTCTTCCACGATCACGAGCACGGCCGCGGTGCCTCGCTCTTCGTCGAGAAGAAGTACGACGGTCACCGCTGGGCGATGGCCATCGACCTCAGCACCTGCACCGGTTGCAACTCGTGCATGGTCGCCTGCCAGTCGGAGAACAACGTCCCCGTGGTCGGCAAGCGCGAGGTCCACCGTAACCGCGAGATGAGCTGGATCCGCATCGACCGCTACTTCAAGGGCGACATCGCCGATCCCGAGGTCGTGGCGCAGCCGGTCACCTGCCAGCACTGCGAGAACGCGCCCTGCGAGCAGGTCTGTCCGGTCGGTGCCACGCTGCACTCGTCCGAGGGCTTGAACGACATGGTCTACAACCGCTGCGTCGGCACGCGGTACTGCCTCAACAACTGCCCGTACCGCGTCCGCCGGTTCAACTTCCTCGACTGGCACAAGGACCTCAAAGACTCGCGCAACAAGGTGCGCAAGCTCCTGTTCAACCCCGAGGTCACCGTGCGCGAGCGCGGCGTGATGGAGAAGTGCACGTACTGCGTGCAGCGCATCCAGAACGCGAAGATCAAGGCCAAGAACGAGCGCAACCGCGGCACCATCGAGGACGGCACGATCGTGACCGCGTGCCAGGCCGCGTGCCCGACCGAGGCCATCACGTTCGGCGACCTCGCCGATCCCACGAGCCGCGTCTCCAAGGCGCACGGCGACCGTCGCCAGTACGAGCTGCTCGGCGACCTCAACGACAAGCCGCGTACCCGCTTCTTGGCGCGCGTGAAGAACCCGAACCCGGATCTCGCCCCGGCGGCGACCGCGCATCACGGAGGACACTGAGTCATGGCCGCTACCGAAGCTCATGACGACCACGGCGCCGGCCAATCGGCGCGCGCGGTCTTCCGCGGCATCACCCACGACGTCACCAGCATCGCGCTGACGCCGATCGGCAAGTGGTGGTACCCGGCGTTTGGCGTCGCCCTGCTGCTGCTCGGCCTCCTCGTCGTCGCGATCACGCACCTGTTCCAGACCGGTATCGGGATCTGGGGCAACAACAACGTCCAAGGCTGGGCCTGGGACATCACCAACTTCGTCTTCTGGGTCGGCATCGCCCACGCCGGCACGCTCATCAGCGCCGTCCTCTACCTGTTCCGCCAGGACTGGCGCACGAGCATCAATCGCTCGGCCGAGGCGATGACGATCTTCGCGGTCGCCTGCGCCGGCATCTTCCCGATCATCCACACCGGCCGCCCCTGGTTCGCTTGGTGGATGATCCCGCACCCCAACGACATGGGCATGTGGCCGCAGTTCCGCAGCCCGCTCATGTGGGACGTGTTCGCGATCTCGACCTACGCCACCACGTCGATCCTCTTCTGGTACATGGGCATGGTCCCCGACCTCGCGACCCTGCGCGACAAGTCGAAGGACAAGGTCCGCCAGGTCGTGTTTGGCCTGCTGTCGCTCGGCTGGCGCGGCTCGGCCCGCCAGTGGCACCGTTACGAGCGCGCCTATCTCATCCTCGCCGCCCTGGCCACGCCGCTCGTGCTCTCGGTCCACTCGGTGGTGTCGTTTGACTTCGCGACCTCGCAAAACACCGGCTGGCACACGACGATCTTCCCGCCGTACTTCGTCGCCGGCGCCATCTTCAGCGGCTTCGCGATGGTCATGACGATCATGATCCCCGCCCGCGAGCTGCTCAAGCTGCGCCACATCATCACCGACGCTCACGTCGAGGCGATGTGCAAGGTGACCCTGGCCACCGGCATGATGGTCGGCGCCGGCTACTCGATCGAGCTGTTCACCGCCTGGTACAGCGGCAACATCTACGAGTGGTTCACGTTCCGCAACCGCATCTTGGGCCCCTACGCCTGGGCGTACTTCATCATGGTGACCTGCAACGTCCTCGTGCCGCAGTTCTTCTGGTTCAAGAAGGTCCGGACCAACCCGTGGGCGGTCGTCGGGCTCTGCATTCTCATCAACGTGGGCATGTGGTTCGAGCGCTTCGTCATCATCGTGTCGTCGCTCGCGCGGCAGGCGCTGCCTGGCCAGTGGGCGTACTTCTCGCCGACCCGCTGGGACGCGATGACGCTCCTGGGCAGCTTCGGTCTGTTCTTCACCCTGTTCTTGCTCTTCATCCGCTTCGGGCCGGTCGTCGCGATGGCCGAAGTGAAGTCGGTGTCGCCGGCGGCCCATGCCGGCAAGGATGACCACTAGTCATGGCGACCGAAACCCAGACTCCCGCAGACGAGCCGCTGCCGCCGCCGCCGCTCGATGGCGTCGACGATCACGGCACCTTCGATCAGCCCCCGCACGAGGAGCTGCACGGTCTCCTCGCCGAGTTCGACACCCCCGGCGCGCTGATCGCGGCGGCCCGCAAGGTCAAGAACGCAGGCTTCACCGAGTTCGACTGTTACAGCCCGTTCCCGGTCCACGGCATCGACGCCGCGATGGGCATCAAGCCCACCCGCCTGCCGCTCGCCGTGTTCGCCGGTGGCGTCGTTGGCCTCGCCGGCGGCCTGTTCATGCAGTGGTGGATGAACGCCCACAACTGGCCGTGGAACGTCGGCGGCAAGCCGACCTGGTCGATCCCGGCCAGCATCCCGATCGCCTACGAGACCACGATCCTCGTCGCGGTGCTCACCACGTTCTTCGGCATGTGGGCCGCCAACAAGCTGCCGCAGGTGTGGCACCCGTTTTTCCGCATCGAGCGCTTCGCGACCGTCACCGACGACGCGCTGTTCCTCGGCATCGAGGCCGGCGACAAGCGCTTCGAGCTCCAGCAGACCAAGCAGCTCCTGGTGGCCGCGGGCGCCACGCATATCGAGGAGTGCTACGTCGACACCCGTCCCGAGCAGACCCAGGTCCCGCGGCAGGTGTGGGCCGTGCTGACGGTCGTGACCATCGTCGCGATCATCCCCTTCGCGCTCGCGTTCAAGGCGCGGGCGTCCAAGTCGAGCCAGCCGCACTGGCACGTCTTCTCGGACATGGATTACCAGCCCAAGGCGAAGAGCGACCAGGCCTTCGACGAGTTCTCGGATGGTCGCGCCAACCGCGGTGAGATCCTCGGGACCATCGCCCGCGGCCAGCTCAAGGCCGACACCGCGCTCTACCAGGGCTTGCGCGAGGGCGCGTGGATCACCGACCTGCCCGCCGACATCGTGCCGACCATGGCGGTGCTCAACCGCGGCCAGGAGCGCTACAACATCTACTGTTCGCCATGCCATGGCTACGATGGCGGCGGTCACGGCATCGTACCCGAGCGCGTCTCGACGTACGCGGTGTGGGAAGCCCGCAACCTGGTCGCGTCCAACTCGATCGCGATCACGATGGCGAATGGCCAGCTCTACAACACGATCTCGAACGGCTACAACACGATGATGGGCTACGCGGCCCAGATTCCCGTGCGCGATCGCTGGGCCATCCTCCTCTACGTGCGCGCGCTGCAGCGGGCGCAGAACGCGATCCGGGACGAGCTCCCGGCCAACACGCAGGTCCGGTGAGACAACCATGAGCTCCAAGACCATTCATCCCGACGAGAAGTACAAGGCCGACAAGCTCGGCAAGCAGTTCACCAAGGCCGGGCTCATCGCCGGCGTGCCGCTGCTCGTGCTCTCGATCGTCCTCGGTTCGCTCAAGGGCGACCACTTCAAGCACTTCTTTTTCGCGTACCTGACGGCGTGGACCTTCGTGTTCTCGATCTGCGTCGGCTCGCTGTTCTTCATCATGATCGGCCACCTGGCCCGCGCCCGCTGGGGCATCGTGTTGCGCCGCCAGGCCGAGTTCATCGTCGGCGCGTTCCCGTGGGTCTTCGCCTTGGGCCTCGGCTTCATCGTGCCGGTCGCCCTCGGCAACCAGGAGCTTTACTTCTGGTCGGTCAAGCAGCTGCACGACCCCAACCACCCGCTGTGGCACCACATGCACGGCAAGTTCGGTTGGCTCGACCCGGTCTTCTTCACGATCCGCTACGTCATCTACTTCGCGGTCTACATCGGCCTGTCGCGCTGGTTCACCAAGCACAGCGTCCAGCAGGACACCGACGCGGACCCTGCCCACAGCGAGAAGATGCGTGTCTGGTCAGGTGGGGCGATCGTGCTCTACTCGCTCACGACCATCTTCGCCGCCATGGACATCATCATGTCGCTGGCGCCGATGTGGTTCTCGACCATCTTCAGCGTGAACTTCTTCTCCGGCGCGATGCTCGCCACGTACTGCACGCTGGCGCTGCTCCACATGGCGATCCAGCGCAGCGGTCGCCTCAAGCACTCCGTCACCGTCGAGCACTACCACGACCTCGGCAAGTACACGTTCGGCTGGAACTTCTTCTGGGCCTACACCGCGTTCTCGCAGTTCATGCTGCAGTGGTACAGCAACATCCCGGAGGAGACCGTCTTCTACAACTACCGGATGTTCAGCCAGTGGGAGTACCTGACCATCGCAGTCGTCCTCGGCCAGTGGTTGTTCCCGTACGTCTCGCTGCTGACCCGGTGGACCAAGCGCGTGCTGCCGCTGCTCGCGTTCTTCTCGGTGTGGCAGCTCGTCTTTCACTACCTCGACCTCTACTGGAACATCATGCCGAACCAGACCTGGACCGTCATTGGAGCCTGGAACCGCGGGCCGCTCCAGGGTGACCCCGAGCTGTACAAGATCGGGTTTCAGGCGATGGACGTCACGCTCTTGGTCGCGCTGGTTGCGCTCCTGCTCGCCGGCATCGGCCGGGCGATGCGCGGCAACCTCATCCCCGTCAACGATCCGAAGCTGGGCGCGGCCCTGAGCTTCGAGAACTACTGAGGCGATCATGGACGGCGCAAAGAAGAACTCCGACCGACCCAACACGATCGCGATCCTGACGGTGGGCCTCACCGGCGCAGTGCTGGTCTACCTATCGATCATCGGCATCGAGTCCTGGTATCTCAACGAGAGCTCCGCGGTCGATCAAGTCGCGAAGTTCGGCAAGCAGGACGAGGTCCGGCGCCGGCTCAAGTCCGAGCAGGTCGGCAAGATCACCGAGCCGGTTCGTGGCTCGGTGTTCGGGCCCGAGAACACTCAGCTCTACACGATCGGCATCAACGTGGCGAAGGCGCTCATCGTCGCCAACGCAAAGACGCCGGACAACTTCGTCCCGGCGGTTGGCCGGTCGCACACGGTGACGATCCAGTCCTGGTACGGACGGCCCAAGCCGATCGAGACGCCCACGGCGCCGGTCGTCCCGGTCGATGGCGCGACGCTAGCCCCTGGCGTCGCGCCGACCGCGCCGGGTAGCCAGCCAGCCACGCCGACCGCACCGACCACGGGTGACGTGGCCCCCGGCACGCCGGGTTCGATCACGCCGGCGCCGAGCGCGCCCATCCCGAGCGGCGGTCGCTGAGGCCATCATGCAGGTCCCGCGCTCGCTCGCTGTCGTGCTCGCGTTGACCGCTTTGGTCGTCGGCGGGGGCCTGGCGCGCGCGGACGAGAGCACCGCGCAGGTCGGCCCGGGGGCCGGGCAGGTGCCCGGTCGTCCCCAGGGTGAGTCGGAGCTGGCGCCGCCGCCGGTCGCGCTGGTCGAGGCCATCAAGGTCGACGAGCACCTCGGCGCGGTGGTCCCGATGGATACTCGGTTCCGGCGGATCGAGGGTAAGGCGACCGACGGCGAGCTCACCACGCTCCGCGACGTGGTCACCGGCGATCTGCCGGTGCTCCTGACCTTCAACTACTCGAATTGCCCGTCGCTGTGCAGCGCGCAGCTCAACGGCCTCGTGAAGGCGCTCGCCGACGCGAAGCTGGTGCCAGGCCGACAGTTTCGCCTGGTCACGATCGTGCTCGCACCCGACGAGCCGGCCACTGACGCCGCGCGCACCCGCGCGCGCTACGTCGCCGAGTTGCAGCGGCTCGGCGGTACCGTCGCCGAGCGGGGTTGGACCTTCCTGGTCGCCACCGGTCCTGACGACGATCGCGCCATCCGCGCGGTCGCTGACGCGGTCGGCTTCGGCTATCGCTACATCGAAACCCAGCGTGAGTACGCCCATCCCGCCGTGCTGATCGCGCTGTCGCCGTCCGGTGCGGTCACCCGCTACCTGCACGGCGTCGCGCCGACCGCGACCGAGATCGACGAGACCGTCACCCGGGCCGGCCTGTCCGAGTCGTCGTCGGCGGCCGGGTTCGTCATGGCTTGCTTGCACTGGGACCCCGCGGCCAACAGCCAGCGGTGGGGCCGTACTGTTTTGCAGATCACCGTGCTCGCGTTCCTCGCCATCGGCGCTCTCGTCGGTGGTGTGCTGGTCGCGCGGCGTCGCCGCGCGCCTGGAGTCAATCCATCATGAAGATCGTCATGAAGGCGCTGCTCCCGTTCGCGCTGCTCATCGGCCTTCAGGTCCAACAGCCGGCGCCCACACCCGCGGCCCCTACGGCCGCCCCCGCGGCGCCCACGGCCGCTCCCGCAGCGCCAACCGTTGCACCCACTGCTGCACCCACTGCTGCACCCACTGCTGCACCCACTGCTGCACCCGCGGCTGCGCCAACAGCTGCGCCTACGCCGACCGAGCCCACCACGCCCGGCGTCGTGCCACCGCCGCCCGGCGCCGCTGCCCCTGCGGCGCCTGCTGCGCCCGCGGCTGCGGCCGCTGCGCCCGCGGCGGGTGACGGTACCGGCCCCGGCTGGTGGGAGACCATGGTCGGCGACATCAAGGATCACCACTACACGTACTCGGGTGACTATTGGCTGCCGCCCGCCGCGTCGACCGGTGCCGATGGTCCCGACATGCTGTTCCGCGCGGTCCTCGGGCTGTCGGCGTTCTTCTTCTTCGGCGTCACCGGTGCGATCATCTACTTGGTCGTGAAGTATCGCCACCGGCCTGGTCATAAGGCCGAGCCGTCGCCGGCTCACAACGACGCGCTCGAGATCACGTGGACCGTCATCCCGACGATCATCTGCGTCATCCTCTTCGTGTACGGCTGGCGCAGCTACCTGTCCAACGTGACCATCCCCGAGCCGCGCGCGGAGAACGTCGTCTACGTCGAGGCCCAGAAGTGGAGCTGGAACTTCCGTTACTACAACGGGCTCGAGGACAACGCGCTTCACGCGCCGGTCAACCAGCCCATGAAGCTGGTCATGACCTCGAAGGACGTCCTGCATAGCTTCTTCGTCCCGGTCTTCCGCGTGAAGCAGGACGTCGTGCCGCGCCGCTATTCGTACGCTTGGTTCTACCCGACCAAGCCCGGCATCTACCGCATCTACTGCACCGAGTACTGCGGCACCGACCACTCGCAGATGAAGACCAAGATCGTCGTCCACGAGACCGGGGATTACGAGCGCTACCTATCCGAGGCCTACGCCAAGAAGAGGCAGCTCTCGGGTGCTCCGCTCGGCGCCAACGTCTTCACCAAGAAGGGCTGCGTTGGCTGCCACTCCATCGACGGCACGCCCAAGATCGGCCCGACGTGGAAGGGCTCCTACGGCGCCGACGTCTCCCTCGAGGGCGGGGGCACGGTGAAGGTGGACGAGGCCTACATCCGCAGCTCCATCCTCAATCCGCAAGGCCAGCTCCACAAGGGCTACCCGCCGAGCATGCCGCTCACGCCGCTCTCCGACAAGGAGATCGAGGGTGTGATCGCTTACATCCAGTCGCTCAAGTAGGTCGTCATGTCCAGCGACACCGTAACCAAGACCGAGCCGAACTATTTCGAGGTCAGCCGTGGCCTGAAGTCCTGGCTCTTCACGCTCGATCACAAGCGCATCGGCCTGATGTACTTGTTCGGGATTCTGGGCGCGCTGCTGCTCGGCGGCGCGTTCGCGCTGCTGGTCCGCATCGAGCTGTTCACGCCCGGTGAGACCATCGTCGGCAAGGACTGGTACAACAAGTTCTTCACGCTGCACGGCGCGGTGATGGTCTTCCTGGTCATCATCCCGGGCATCCCAGCCGCGCTTGGCAACATGATCTTGCCAATCCAGCTAGGCGCGCCTGACGTGGCGTTTCCCCGGTTGAACCTGGCCAGCTTCTACCTGTGGTGTGCCGGCGCGACCCTACTCTTGGTCGCCGTCGCCCTCGGTGGCATCGACACCGGCTGGACGTTCTACACGCCGTACAGCCTCGAGACCAAGACCGCGGTCATCCCCGCGGTGTGCGGCGCCTTCGTCCTGGGCTTCTCGTCGATCTTCACCGGCCTCAACTTCCTCGTCACGATCCACAAGTTCCGCCCGCAGCAGATGGGCTGGTTCCAGATGCCGCTCAACCTGTGGGCGCTCTACGCGACCGCGATCATGCAGGTGCTGGCGACGCCGGTTCTCGGCATCACGCTGCTCCTGCTGTTCCTCGAGCGCTTCATGCACATCGGCATCTTCGACCCGAACATGGGCGGCGATCCGGTGCTGTTCCAGCACTTCTTCTGGTTCTACTCGCACCCCGCCGTCTACATCATGATCCTGCCCGCCATGGGCGTGGTGTCCGAGCTCATCACGACGTTCTCGCGCAAGCCGCTGTTCGGCTACCGCTTCGTCGCGTACTCGAGCCTCTCGCTCGCGCTCCTGTCGTTCCTGGTCTGGGGCCACCACATGTTCGTGTCGGGCCAGTCCAAGCTCGCCAACATGGTGTTCTCGGCGCTGACGTTCTCGGTCGCCATCCCGTCGGCCATCAAGGTCTTCAACTGGACCTCGACGCTTTACAAGGGCGACATCCGGCTGCAAACGCCGATGCTGTACGCGCTGTCGTTCCTGGTCATGTTCACGATCGGCGGCCTCACCGGAATCTTCCTCGCGGTGCTGTCGATCGACGTGCAGCTCCACGACACCTACTTCGTCGTGGCTCACTTCCACTACGTGATGATGGGCTCGACGCTCATCGCCTTCATGGGCGCGCTCCACTACTGGTGGCCCAAGATGAGCGGCCGCATGTACCCCGAGAAGCTCGGCCAGCTCGTCGCGGTCGGCGTCTTCATCGGCTTCAACCTGACGTTCCTCCCGCAGTTCGTCATGGGCTCGCGCGGCATGCCGCGTCGCTACTGGGACTACGACCCCGAGTACACGATCTTCCACCAGCTCTCGACGATCGGCGCGTTCGTGCTCGGCCTCTCGTTGTTCACCGTCGTCTGCTACCTGATGTGGTCGTTCAAGTACGGCAAGAAAGCGCCCAAGAATCCCTGGGGCGGCACCACGCTCGAGTGGGAGGCCCCCACGCCGCCCACGCTCTACAACTTCCCCGAGCCGCCCGAGCTACCCGAGATCTACAACTACGACGATCTCGTCGAGGACGAGGTGAACGGCGGGTTCGTGCGGAAGCCTTCGACCACTCCCAAGGACGCCGGCCACGGCGGCCACTGAGAGACGCGCCATGAGTGACGACCACCCGCACGATCACGACGGGCACGGTGATTCCCACGGGCATCACGGCTCGCCGTTCATTCAGCACCACTACGACGACGCCCAGCACCAGTTCGACTCGGGCAAGCTCGGGATGTGGTTCTTCCTCGCGCAGGAGATCCTGTTCTTCTCAGGGCTCTTCGTCGCGTACGTGCTGTACCGGCACCACCACCCCGAGATCTTTTCGTACGCGCACCACTACCTCGACGTGAAGTGGGGCGCGATCAACACCGTGGTGCTGATCATGTCGTCGCTGTCGGCGGCGTGGGCGGTGCGCTGCGCGCAGCTCAACCAGCGCAAGGGGCTCATCGGGTGCCTCGTATTCACGATCGTCTGTGCCTTCGGGTTCCTCGGCATCAAGGGCATCGAGTACAAGCACAAGATCGACGAGGACATCCTGTGGGGCCGCAACTTCGACCCGTGCATCGCGTCGGCCGGCAACCATCTCCTCAACAAGAAGAACCAGTGCCCGGGCGTGAAGTCGTCGGTGGTGTGGAGCGCTTCGTCCAAAAAAGCCGACCGCGGCTGCATGGAAGGCGACTACGACCTCGACGCTCACCAAGAGGGTGTCCAGGGCAAGTGCGAGGTGCACGAGCTGACGATGGGCGGCGTCGGCAAGAACCGTCAGGAGATCAGCCGTCGTCCCATCCCGCCGTGCGAGGAGCTGGCGATCCACGCCGACGGCCACGCGCCGGCGGTCGAGGGTGCCGAGGGCAAGAGCGGCCATGGCGGCGCCCACGACGCCAAGAAGCCGTGCTGGGAGCTCGTGGAGAACTACCACGTCTGCCCGAGTGGCCCGGCCGCGCTGGTGTTGTACGGCGACCATGAGGTCCGCACCGGCGTCGAGATCGAAGCCAAGTGCGAGGCCGCGCCGCCGCCCGTCGCGCTAGTCGACGCCTTCGCCGATCCCGATCAGCCGATCGTCGAGGGGCAGATCACCTTCCGCAAGAGCGAGCGCCTCACCAAGCACGAGGCCCAGCACAAGTTCGCCAGCGGCCCGCCGCCCGAGCACACCGGCATGTTCTTCAGCATCTACTTTGCGATGACGGGCCTGCACGGCATCCACGTCATCGTGGGCATCTTCATCTTCATCTGGTTGCTCATCCGCGCCATCAAGGGCCACTTCACGCCCGAGTATTTCGGTCCCATCGACTACGCGGCGCTGTACTGGCACCTCGTGGACTTGATCTGGATCTTCCTGTTCCCGCTCCTCTATCTGATCCACTAGGAGCCGCCATGTCAGCCGCACAACCCACCACGACGCCCGCCAGCGACGGCCACGGCGAAGCGCACGCCCACGGCTTCGCCCACACCGCGACGGTCAAGGTCCTGACCCGGACCTTCATCGCGCTCATGATCCTGACCCTCCTCACGGTCGGGGCCACCCGGATCGACCTCGGCGGGAACTACAACCTCGCGCTCGCGATGGCGATCGCGGTGGTCAAGGCGACCCTGGTCGTCCTGTTCTTCATGCACCTTCGCTACGACCGGCTGTTCCACTCGGTCATCATCGTGGGCGGCCTCCTGTTCGCCGCTCTGTTCATCGGCTTCGCGCTGATGGACTCTGGCCAGTACCAGGACACGGTCCTGTGGGACATCCGCAACCCGCCGCCCGCGCCGATCGGCCCGCCACCGATTCGCTGATTCGCGTCGGACCGAGCGTCCAAGCAACGATCAGCGAGTCTGAGTCGTACGGACGGCGAGGTCGCGGCGGGGGCCGTCCGCGGCCGAGGTCGCGTAGGTGTGAGCGGCCGCGCGACAGGTATCGTCGAAGGCGCGGGCGCACAGGAGCCGCAGACGCAGCCATCGCACCGCGTCGGCCTCGTTGCCGCTGGTGAAGCGCCGGAGATACCCGTCGAGGCTCTTCACGGCGTCGGCGCTCTTGCCCTGCGACCACTGCGCACGGGCCAGGCCCCACAGGGCCGATGACGCCGCGTCGCCGCGCGAGGTGAGCAGCTGGCGCTGGTAGGCGGCGAGGGTCTCGACCGGCGTGGTCGCCGCGATGGCGCGGGCCGGCGGGATCGATTGAGCCGCGATGTCAGCGCGCAGATCGGTGGGCGGCTTGACCACCGCCGTGGTGGCGCGCGGCGTCACCGGGTGGCTCGCCCGGGTATTCGCGCCGGGCGCGAGCCGCGGCGGCGTGCCGACCGGGGGTGCGGCGGCGCGGCGCGATCCCAGCGCGACCTCGGGCGCGTCGGTGAGCGCGAGCGGGTCCGACGTGGGGTGGTCGTCGAGTCGATCGGCGGCCGTGGCGAGCGCGCCGGGCGCGACCGGGTCTGGCGCGAGGCTCACCGCCGCGACCAGTCCGTCGAGGGCCGACCAGCGCTGCCCGGCGCCGACGGCGACCGCCGGTCCGCCACGATCGACCTCGACCACACCGTGGGCGACCGTCACCGTCACGTCGGGGTCGCGGGTGACCGTGAAGGCAGTTCCGACCACGCGCACCGAGACCTCGCCGGCGACGACCCACAGCGGCGGCCGATCACGGCGCGGCGCGACCTCGAGCGACACCGATCCCGATGCGAGCGCGATGCGCACGCCGCCATCGGGCCGGGTGACCTCGAAGCGGGTGCCCGGCGTCGCGTCGATGACGGCGTCGCCCAACTCGACGTGGGCACCCGTCGCGTTGGCCGTCACCACCAGCGGCGCGGCGGGCCGGGCTGGCGCGGAGGTGTGCAGCGCCACGGCCGCGAGCACCACCGCGCCGGCCCCGCCGACCGCGATCAGCATCGGCCACCACCGGCGACGGGCCGGCGTCGCCAGCGCCTCGCCAGCGTGGGCGACCACGCGCTGCTCGAGGTGGCCCCAGCGCTCCGGCTCGAGCGGTTCGACAGGAATGCGATCGCGCAGGCTCATGCCGCACCTCCGCGCGGGTTGTCGCGCAAGAACTCGCGCAGCACTGGGTCGCGGGCTGCCGCCGCCTCGAGGGCGCGCCGAGCTCGCCACACCCGCAGCTTGGTCGCGGTCACCGTCGCGCTGGTGATCTCGGCGACCTCGGCCATCGAGCGGCCGTCGATCTCGTGGAGCGCGAAGGCCACCCGGGCCGCCGGCGGCAGCCGGTCGAGCGCGGCGTAGAGTCGGCGCACGCCCTCGCGCGCCAGGACCTCGGCCGGGCCGGTGCCGGTCACCGCCAGGTCGGCCTCGCCGTCGACGACGTGCTCGCGTCGGGCCTTGCCGCGGGCGATCGCGCGGTACGCCACCCGCACCGCGATGCGATCGATCCAGGTGGCCAGGCTGGCCTCGGCGCGCCACGACTTGAGCGAGGCGAAGACCTGGATGAACGTGTCTTGCAACAGGTCCTCCATGTCGGCGTTGGAGCCCAGGATGCGGAACAGGGCGCCGTGCACGCGGTTGCGGTAGCGTCGGAACAGGTCGCGCGCGCCCGCGTCCTGGCCGCCCAGGGCTCGGCCGAGGCAGCGGTCCACCAGGACCACGTCGTCCAGGTAGGCGACCTGTGCGTTCACCGAGGGACTGTGGCGCGGACCGGCCCGCCGGTTACACCAAAAACGTCACGGCATCAGGGTGCCCATCATGGGCAGCGACACGCACTGGCCGCCGTCGACGACCATGATCGCGCCGGTCATGTAGGCCGCCGCGGCCGAGCGCAAGAACACCGCGGCTGCCGCGATCTCGTCGACGGCGCCGAACCGGCCCAGCGGGATGCCGACCTTGGCGCGCGTCGCCAGATCGCCAGGCGCCAGCCGCCGCATGCCCTCGGTGTCGCCGATCGGCCCGGGCGCGATGGCGTTGACCCGCACGCCTGACGAGCCCCACTCGACCGCGAGGTTCTTGGTGAGCGCGTCGATGCCGGCCTTGGCCGCGGAGGCGTGCAGCTGTAGCGGCGTGCCGTGGTAGTGCAGCGTCGCCGAGATGTTGAGGATGAGCGCGTCGCCGGCCTGGCCGAGCGCCGCGAACGCGGCACGGCACATGTTGAACGTGCCGCACAGGTCGATGTCGATGACGGTGCGGAAGCCGTTGGGCGACAGCGCCGCCGCCGGCGCCAGGAAGTTGCCGGCCGCGTTGTTGACCAAGGTGTCGAGCTTGCCGAACTTCGCGACGGTGGCGTCGACGATGCGCTGGGCATCGTCCGGGTTCCGGACATCCGCGACCAGCCCGAGGACCGCGCGGCCGGTCTCGGCCGACAGCTCCTCGGCGGCGCGCGCGATCACGTCGGGCCGGCGGCTGGCGATGCACAGGTCGGCGCCGAGCCGCGCGAAGCTGCGCGCGATGCCGCGGCCGATGCCGGTGGCGCCGCCGGTGACGATGGCGACGTGTCCGGTGAGGATGTCGGGACGATAGACGGCGAGGGGGTCGGCGAGGGTCACCGCGCAACGGTAGCAAGAAAGCTGAAACCGAACCGACGGGTCGGTGTCATCAGACCCGAGCCGACGATGTTGCCGCGGTGCCCGATGGGCGCTGCGCCGCGCAGGCCCGAGCCCGCCGGGATGCGCCCGGGGCTCGTGGTCCATCGCCGTCGGCCGGAGGTCTCGATGCGTCTTCCCACCACCGGGTCGCGCTGGGTGCTCTGCGCCCTCGCGCTCACTCTCGCCACCAACACCGCGTTCGCCGACAAGAAGAAGAAGTCCAAGGTCAAAGCGCGCGAATCGGTCGCCGCCTGCACCACCTTCGATCAGCTCGACCGCGACGACGACAGCGTCGATCTCGTCATCGGCAGCACCTGCGAGGTGGCGGTGTCGTGCTCGGTGAGCTGGAGCCTGATCTGCGCGCCCGGTAGCAAGAAGGCCCACAAGACTCAGCACGGCCAGGCGTTCTCGCTGACCGCCACCCAGTCGCAGTCGACCAACGCGTCGGCCGGCACCTGCGGCAACGACGGCTGGACCATCGACGACGTGGTGTGGTCCTGCAACCCGGAGTGAGCGTCGGCGTGGTGGCAGTGCGTGCTGCGCGGCCCGCCCGGTGACCCCGGCGCGGGCGTCGCCGTGTCCGGACCGCGACCCAGCCGGCGGGTTACCCCAGCGGTCGCTTGCGTGGGCCCGCAAGCGCGACAGGATCGTCAGGGGTCAGGGCGAGGGTCGGGTAGCGGTCGGGATGGCCGAGCGTTTGCGTAGATCGGCCTGCGCCGTGCTGCGTGTGTAGACGCAACCGACGCAAATCGTTGCGCCGGCAGCAAATCTCACCCGACGTAGTATAAGGACATGAAGGCCATGGGCGACCGCCAGGACATCGATGCGCTGCTCGTCGGCGCTCTCTACGGAGAGCTCGATAGCGACGACCGAGCCCGGCTCGACGCTCACCTCGCCATCCACCCCGGCGATCGCGCGGCCCTCGACGGGCTGCGGTCGACCCGGGCGATGCTGCGCGACGGAGGCATCGGGACGGGCTACCGTGAGGTCGAGCCCGCGGCGTCGATCTCCGCCCGGCTCATGCAGGAGGCTGCGCGGCGCGCGCCGGTGCCCCAGGTCGGCGACGGCTTGTTCGCATGGTTTGCCAACCTGCTCCGCCCGGTCGGTCGCCATCCCGCGCTGTCGGCGGCGGCTGCGCTGGTGCTCATCGTCGGCATCGGTAGCGTGATGAAGCGGCGCGGCGACTGGAAAGTCGCGCAGCCGCCCGCCGATCGCGCTGCACACAACGAAGCGGCTCGAAACGAGCTGGCACGCAATGCAGTACCCGCGACCATCGCGGATCCCGAGGCGGTGCCCGGCCTTGGCTATCGGGTCGACCTCGACGAGAGCGCCAAGGCCGACGGCGATGGCGACCAGGCCCTCGCGGGGCTGGGTGATCAGACCGCCACCACCACTGGCACGGTCACCGACGGTCTGGCCCAGCGCCAGACCGTCGACGGCAAGCTCGCGCTGCGCGCCGAGCCGCAGCGCGGCGATGTCGCCAAGGATGCGCCGGGCCGGTCGGGGGTGACCAAGGGTTGGCGCGACAGCGCGGGCACAGCCTTCCTCGAGGTCGACAAGCGCGCTGCCGGCAGCGACATCGCGCTCGCCGATCCCGATGCGCCCCCGCTTGACGAGGCTGAGGGCGGTCGCGCCGCCGACGAGTCGATCGTAGCTGCGATCGACCGCAAGCAGGTCCAGGGCGCTGCGCCGAGCGGCGGTCCCGTGGGCGGCGGTGCCGTGGGCGCCGGTCGCACGGGCTCCGGTGGCGCCATCGGCACCAGTACGGCGGTCCGCGCGCCGACTTCCCCGCCGCCGCCCGCCACGTCGTCGCCGAAGCCAGCCGCCCCGAAGCCAGGCGCTCCGACGCCCGCCGCCCCGAAGACAGGCGCTCCGACGCCCGCCGCTCCGACGCCCGCCGCTCCAACGCCAGCCGCTCCGACGCCGGATAGTGGCGCTGCCACCGCGGCCATGAAGAAGCGCGAGGCCGAGAACAACACCTGGGCGCGCGAGCAGCACACCCGCATGGTCAAGCTGGTCAACGCCGGCAAGTGCACCGAGGCCGGTCAGATCGGCGCCGACATCGCCCGCAAGGCGCCCGAGTACTACCAAGCGTCGGTCGCCAACGACCGCGCGGTGCGTAGCTGCCAGTCCTACGTCGAGCGGGCCCGTCGGGCCAAGGCGCCGGCGCCGAGCAAGAGCCGCGTCGGCAATCAGCAGCCCGGCGCCGCCGACGACGCCGAGATCGTCAAGTAGCCCCGCCAGGGTTACGCGCGGCCGAGCCAGTGTCGGAGCGCTCGCGGCGCTGCGGTCAACGCCGTGTCGGATGCGGCGGGCAGCACCGACGATGACTTGGTGAGCCACAGCAGCAGCGGGCCGCCCGCTGCCGTCGCCTCGGCGAGCAACGCCGCGCTCGCCTTCGCCGCGTAGACCGCGTCGACGTGGGGCAGGCCGGCCCGGTCCAGGGTCACGGCCGCCGCCTCGCCGGCCGCGGTCATGTGGCCGTAGCCGCGACCGAGGTAGCGCCCGTCGACGACCAGGCCGCGCCACAGCCCGCGCAAGGTCACGCCGCTGGTCGCGCCCCGGGTCCGGTCGAGCTCGACGAGCGAGCGATACGCCAGGTGGGCGAGGCGCGCCCGGCTGGTGATCGGCCACGGCGTCACCCGCACCGCTCGGACGATCGGCGGCGCTGGTGCCAGCCCCAGCGCGTGCGCCAGGTGCAGCCCGGCCAACAGCCCGGCGGTCGTGCAGCCGCTGCCCACCGGTAGCGCGATCGCGTGAGGCCAGGGCAGGGCTCCGGCCCGGGCTTGCTCGGCCAGCTCGAAGGCCGCGGAGATCGCGCCCAGCGTGCCTTCGGTGGTCGCGCCGCCCGGCGGCATGACGTACGCGCCGGCCCGGCGGCCCACCGCGATCATCGCCGCGGGCAGCATCACCACCGACGGCACCATCACGAGCTCGGGGCCGGCCGCGATGATGGCGCTGGCGTTGGCGAGCGCTGGCTCGCTGGGCGGTTGCGGAAACAGGATCGCGCCAACGTCGAGGCCGGCGGCGCGCGCGTGCATCACCGTCGCGACCACGTGGTTCGAGCCGTAGGCGCCCGTGGCCCAGATGCGGCGCGCACCCGCCGCCTGGGCGCGACCGAAAATCGCCTCGAGGGTGCGGACCTTGTTGCCGCCATAGCGTGGCGAGGTGAGGTCCTCGCGCTTGACCCACAGCTCGGCCCCCAGCCCGGCGATCGTGACTTGCTCGACTGGGGTCGGCCACTGTCCGAGGCGGACCCAGGGCACCCGCTCGCGCAGCACCGGGATCGCGTCGAACAGCGACGGCACTAGTGCGTCTCGGGCACGTACTCGGAGGGCGTCGAGATCGTGCCCTCACCGAACAGGAACGCCTCGCACTGCGTCTTGAGCGTGTCGTGGGCCGCCTTCTGAGTCAGGTCGAGTCGATACTCGTTGACCAGCTTCTTCGAGTGCTCGATCCACTGCTTCCAGGCTTCTTGCGAGACGTGCTCGAAGATGCGCTGGCCGAGCGCGTCGGCGAAGGGCTTGTAAGCGAGACCGGGGAGCTCGGCGCCGAGCTTGGAACACATGACCATCCGTGCCATGCCGGGATTCGACCAGCCTTTGGCGGCCGGGGCAAGCCGTGCCGCCGATCACGCGCCGGTCACAGCCGGGTGACGGTTCCGCGACGAAGGCGCGTCGGGTTGGAGTAAGGTGGGCGGCGATGAGGACGATTTGTCTGGCTGTGCCTGCCCTTGCTCTGGTCCTGCTCGGCGCCTGTGGCGACGACGGCGGGAGCGGACCCGGGCTCGGGGACTACTACCCCGAAACCCCGGCCAGCACCGGCGAGGCGCAAGCGGTCTTCGTCGGCGAGATCACCGCCGACAAGACCGTCGAGCTGCTGACCGGCCCCGCGGCCCAAGGTCAGGTCGGCGACTTCTACCTGCGCAACGACAAGGCGCGCTTCGTCATCGGCGCGCCGGCGCGGGTGATCGGCGTGGTCCCCCAAGGCGGCAACGTCATCGATGCCTCGCTCGTCGACGCTGGCATCGCGCGCCCCGATCACTTCGGCGAGCTGTCGATGATCTACAAGGCCGGCCGCACCTGCGAGCACGACCACGTCGACATCGTCGCCGACGGCAGCAAGGGTGGCGTCGCGGTGCTGCGCGCCATCGGCAAGACCGGCAACAACGACTTCATCAACCTGCGCGGCATCGGCATCCTGCCGATCAACGACGATCTGGTGCCCGACGTCGACGACCAGCTCGACTGCGCGACCACGTACATCCTGCGGCCGGGCGCGACCGAGCTCGAGGTGTACTGGTCGCTGTACAACGGCGGCACGCTGCGCCTCGCGGCCCCGTTCGGCGCGCTCAACGACACCGGCGGCGAGACCGAGGCCTGGTCCAACGGTCGCGGCTTCGAGCGCGCGGGCATCGGCGCGCTCGGCTCGCTCGCCGACCCGGCGCCCATCGACTACGTCGTCTACCAAGGCCCCGAGACCGCGTACGGCATCGTGCCGCGCTTCGAGACGCCGATCCGCAGCGCGGGCTTCATCATCGCCGGCGTCTCGATCGTGCTCTTTGGCGCCGAGAACCTCCTCGACATCTTCGACGCCACCTCCTACCAGCTGGTGCTCTTGCCCAAGACCGGCAAGCTGCAACGCATCGACCTCGTGCTGGGCGACGACGCCAACCAGATCGATCAGGTCTGGCGCGGTGGCAAGGGCGAGTCGCTGGTCGACGTGAGCGGCACCGTGACCCTGTCGGGCGGCGGGCCGGCGGCCTTCGCGCGGGTCGGCATCTTCGCCGACGAGACCGGCAACGGGACGCTCGAGGACACCGACGTCGTCGTCGGCTACCTGGACACCGACGCCAATGGCGCCTACGCCGGCAAGCTGCCCGCGATCGGCGCATTCCTCCTGCGCGCGGAGCAAAAGGACATCGGCCGTTCGCCCGCGGTGGCGGCCAGCGCCGGCGCGCTGGTCATCCCGTCGCCGGTGCGGCTCGACTACCAGGTCGTCGACGATGCCACCGGCGACACCATCCCGGCCCGGCTGCTGGTGGTGGGCACCCACCTGGCGTATCCCGACAAGCGGGTCTACGAGACCTACGACCGGCTCGGCGGAGTGGTGCGCTCGATCCACGCCGTGGTCGGCACCTCGATGGGCACGCTGGCCGATCCGCCGCTGCTGTTGCCCTCGGGCGGCACCTATCGCATCTACGCCTCGCGCGGCACCGAGTGGTCGGTCGCGACCGCCGACTTCGGTGGCACGGTCAACGGCTCGGCGGTCTTGCACCTGCGCCGCGTCGTCGACACCACCGGCTATCTGGCCGCCGAGTTTCACGTCCACCAGGTCGGCTCGCCCGACTCGCCGGTCGGCTCGATGGAGCGCGTGCGCTCGGCCTTGTCGGCCGGCATCGAGATGTTCGCGGTGACCGACCACGACGTGGTGTCCAACCTGCAACCGCTCGTCGAGGAGCTGGCCGCCGATGACCTGCTGCGGGTGGTGCCGGGCATCGAGGTCACGCCCTTCGCCTACGGCCACTTCAACGCCTACCCACTAGCGCCGGAATCAAACGCCAATGGCGGCGCGATCGACTGGGGCCGCGGCAACGCGGTCGGCTACGCCATGACGCCCGGCGAGATCTTCGCCGCCGCTCGCAGCCGCGGCGCTCGCGTCATCGAGGTCAACCACCCGCGCGGCACCGGCTCGCTCGGCACGTTCCAGCAGTACTTCGACCGCGCCAACCTGCAGTACGACTTCGCGGCCCGCACCATCAGCGGCGACTTCACCAACGCCGAGGTGCCCAACTCGTACCTGCGTCTCCCCGACGAGTCGCTGTGGAACGACGGCTTCAACGCGCTGGAGATCTGGAACGGCTTCGCGATGGCGGACAGCGATCTCGACGGCCGCCGCGAGATCGTGTCGCTCGACCGCGTGCTGCGCGACTGGTTCGCCATGCTGTCGATGGGCTACTACGTGGCGCCGGTCGGCAACAGCGACACCCACACCTCGGTGAGCGACCCGCTCGGCATGCCGCGCAACTTGGTGCGGGTCCCCGACGACAGCGGCGCCGCGCTGGCCTCGGGCGAGGCGGTCGACGAAGTGATGAAGACCCTGGAGGGCACCGCGGCCGCCCGGGACATCGTCGTGACCAACGGCCCGATGATCGCGGTGACGTCGAACACGATGCCGGCGATCGGCCGCGCCGTGAGCGCGGCCGGCGGCAGCGTCACCCTCGAGGTAACCATCACGGCCCCCGAGTGGGCCGACTTCGACACCCTCGAGGTCTTCGCCAACGCGACGCCCACCACGCCGGTGCCCGAGGGCATGGCGTCGTCGATCGCGCCGCTGCAGTGCTGGACCACGCGACCGATCGCCAGCCTGGCGGCGACCGACCCGTGCGGGCTGGCGACGCTGGCGCCGATCGCCATGACCGTGACCTCGCAGACGGTGAGCGGCCCGGGCAACCACCGCTTTCTGCGCGCGATCGTGACGGTGACCATCGACGCCGCTGACATCCCGGTGCGCACCGGCGCCACTGGCACCGACGCCTGGCTGGTCTTCCGCGCCCGCGGTGATCGCGCCATTTTCCCGCTGCTCCAGGGCGATCTGATCGACGAGGTCACGCTGCCGGTGCTGACCACCGGCACGCCGGCCGAGGTCGAGGCGGTGCTCCGCGGCCACGGCGTGACCGCGACCGCCTTCACCGCGCCGGTGTTCGTGGACTTCGACGGCAGCGGCTATCGCGCGCCGTTTGCGCCGTGAGGTTGGCAGCGGGGTGAGAGAGGTTTCGGCGAGGCAACCCGGCGCCAGTCCTGCGCGTCCTACCCTTGCATCGCTCTGAACCTCGGGCAGGATCAATTCCATGGATAGTTCGATCTGGGACCTCATGGGCCACGGCGGCTACGCCATGTGGCTCATCGTGGCGTTCTCGGTGATCGCGCTGGCGGTCGCCATCGAGCGCGCGGTCGCCCAGTGGCAGTTCACCACCCGCGCTCGAGCGCTGGCCGATACCGTGGGGCGCTGCCTGCAGCGGGGCGCGCTCAACGAGGGCCGCAGCGCGTGCGAGCGCTCGCCGTCGCCGCTGGCCGACGTATTCCTCGTCGGCTACGAGCGCCTCGGCCGTGGCAAGCGTGAGCACTTAGGCCCCGCGGTCCATCGCGAGCGCCAGCGCGTCAACGTCGACCTGCGCAACCGGCTGTGGATCCTCGGCACCATCGGGGCGACCGCGCCCTTCGTCGGCCTCTTCGGCACGGTCCTCGGCATCATGAGCGCGATGGGCCGGTTCAAGAAGGACGAGGCGATCACGATGGGCATGGTCTCCAAGCCCATCTCCGAGGCGCTTATCGTCACCGCCGCCGGCATCATCGTCGCGGTCGAGGCGGTGATCCTGTTCAACTACTTCAACCAGCGCGCGGCCCGGATCGCGACCGAGCTGAAGCTCCTCACCGACGAGTTCCTCGAGCTGCTCGGCGACGTGCCGCCCGAGATGGACGCGGTGGGCGACGATCAGTCGGGCAAGCGCCCGCGCAAGGACCAGGACGATGGCCGCGCGGCTGCCTGACGGCGCCGAGGGCGGCGGCGACGATGCCGAGGAGGGCGGCGGCGCTGGCATCTTCGCGGAGATCAACATCACGCCGCTCACCGACGTGTTCTTGGTGATGATGATCATCTTCATGGTCTCGGCGCTCGCGGTGCAGGCCGAGGCGGCCAAGCGGGTCGAGAAGGTCGAGCAGAAGGTCGAGGCCGAGAAGCGCTCCGGCCTGCAGGTCAAGCTGCCCTCGGGCGCGGCCCAGGAGATCGATCCCACCAAGGCCAGCTTGGTGTTGCTGATCCCGGTCGAGGGCGAGATCGCGGTCGACGGCAAGATCGTGCGCGACACCGACATCGACAACCTGTTCCGCGCGACCTTCGCCAAGGACAAGAACACCCAGGTCGTGCTGCAGGCCGACAAGGGCGTGGCCCACGGCAAGGTCGTCAACGTGATGGAGCGGGCCAAGGCCGCGGGGCTCAGTCGCCTGGCGATCGGCACGTCCGGCGCCCAGTGATCGCGTCCCGGTGGCAGGCCGCGGCGGCGCTGGCGATCGCGGTGGTGGCGCTGATCGTCGGGCTGGTGCTCAGCCGCGGCGCGGCCGACGAGCCGCACGACTCGATCGAGCGCTTCGACCTCTTCAGAAGCCTCCGCCGCGCCGAAGCCGGAGCTCCGCGTCGGACCTGGTCCTACGAAAACTTGGAGACCGACTAGGCGCCAGCGCGCGGTCGCTACAAGCCCAGCTTATCGAGCTTCTTATGTAAGCCCTCGCGGGTGATGCCGAGGGTGACCGCGGTCTTGGTCTTGTTGCCGTTGTGATCGCGCAGCGCCTCGCTGATGAGCCAGCGCTCGACCTGATCGACCATCTCCTTGAGCGTGCCCTTCTTGGGCAGCGCCTTGGCGACGGTGCCTTCGATCTTGCGCAGGCGCGGCGACAGGTCGGTGGCCTCGATCTGCACCCCCGGCTCGGCCTGGATCACCACCCGCTGGATCTCGTTTTCGAGCTCGCGGATGTTGCCCGGCCACGCGTAGCTCGACAGCGCGTCGAGGGCCTCGGGCGCGAAGCCGGGCAGCTCGACCCGGTACTCCTCGGCGTAGCGCGCCAGGAAGTGTCGGGCCAGCGCCGGCAGATCTTCTTTGCGCTCGCGCAGCGGCGGCAAGCGGATCGGAAACACCATCAGCCGGTAGAACAGGTCCTGGCGGAAGCGTCCCTTCTCGACCTCGACCACCAGGTCGCGGTTGGTCGCGCACAGGATGCGAACGTCGACCTGCTTCTCGGCAGTGGCGCCCACCGGGCGGATGGTGCCTTCCTGCAAGACCCGCAGGAGCTTGGCCTGCAGCGACAGCGGCATCTCGCCCATCTCGTCGAGGAACAACGTGCCGCCGTCGGCGATCTCGAAGAGGCCCTTCTTGTCGCTGTCGGCCGAGGTGAAGGCGCCACGCTTGTGACCGAACAGCTCACTCTCGAGGAGGTTCTCGGGCAACGCCGCGCAGTTCTGCGCGACGAACATCTTGTCGCGGCGACCCGACTTGTAGTGGATCGCGCTCGCGATGAGCTCCTTGCCGGTGCCGGTCTCGCCCTCGATGCAGACGGTGGCGCGGGTGTCGATGACCTTGTCGAGCTGCGCGAAGACGGTGCGCATGGCCTGGGAGTCGCCGACGATGTTGGGATAGCGGGTGCGCTCCTCGCGCTTCTTGAGATAGACGTTCTCGCCGCGAGCGCGCTCCTCGGCGATCTTCAAGCGCCCGACCAGCGCGGCGTTGTCGAGGGCGAGGGCGGCTTGGGCGCCGATGAGGAGCGACACCTCGAGGTCGCCCTCGTCGAACATGCCGGCGGCCTTGCGGTGATCGGCCTGCAAGACGCCGGTGATCTCGTCGCCGCGCCACAGCGGCACCGCGATGACGCTCTTGATGTGACCGGCCATGATCGACTCGGACGACGAGATCTCGTCCTGCGCGTTGGCGGTGAGGATGGCGGCGCGATCGGTGAGCACCCGTCGCAAGATCGCGCGACTGGCCCGGTTGGGATCGATCGCCGGCTCGCTGGCTCGGGCCTTGGAACCGGGGCCGCCGTCGCCGCGCTCGCGCTGCATCGCGAGGGTGAAGCGATCCTTGTCGGACTCGGCTCGCAGGAGCACGGTCACGTGGGTCGCGATCGGCACGATCTCGAACATCGCGTCGGCGATCGCGTCGAGGACTGCGGCTTGATCGAGGCGTCCGGACAGCGGCTGCAGCGCCTTGTAGACCCGGAGCGCGCTCTGCGGGTCGGACTCGACCTGATCGCGCACCGCCGGCAGATCGACGATCGAGCGGGTGGCGATGAGGCGGTTGGCGAGCTCGGCCTCCTCGGCGTCGGCTTCGCTGGGCGCCGGCCAGCTCACCCGCAGGATGACGGGGCTGCGCGGGTCGCCCAGGAGCAAGAGGTCACCCGATTGCAGCGCCAGCTCGTGACCGGCCTTGGCATCGACGGACGTGCGGGCACCGGCGCGCTCGATCGCCGAGCCGTTGGTCGAGCGGAGGTCGCGGAAGCGATAGCCGGTGCCGTGGTGGACGATCTGCGCGTGCTCGCCCGACAGGTGATAGTCGGTGAGGACGATCGTGTTGGTGGCGGCGCGGCCGAGGGTGATCACCGCCGCCGCGAGCTCGTAAGCCGCGCTGGCGGAAGTGCCGTGGACGATCTCGAGGGTGAGCACGGGTGCAGGTGGGGCGAGTCGACCGACCTGGGCCGGCGTTTTGCCGCGCAAGCCGGGTGCGGTGCGAGGCCACGCGGTTATACTCCAGCGCGGTTTCGTTGATCATGACCGACACTCTCAAAGTCATCGTGGTCCACGCCGATCGGCGCGCGGCCGATGGCGTCCGTCTCGGCTTCGAGCGCGAGGGCATGACCGTCGAGGCCGTCGCCGATCTCGACGCTGCCACCAGCCACCTCCAGCAGGCCTGCGTCGTCATCGCGGGCGCGAGTGAGGCCGACGCGGGGCGCGATCTCATCACGGGGCTGGTCACCGCCGGCGCCTCGCGCGGCGCGCCGCCGCTGCTGTACGTCGGCAATGGCGTGACCCGTGAGCAGGCGATCTCGGCGGGCGCGACCGCGGTCCTCAGCGGCCCGGCGTTCGTGCGCGACGTCGTCACGATCGGCCGCATCCTCGCCGGCCGCCGCCCCGGCAATCGCTCGGTGATGGACGGCGACCTCGGCGACACCTTCGGCGTGTTCTATCTGGTGCGCGCGCTCGCGGCGATCGGCGCCACCGGCACGCTGCAGATGATGCGCGGGCTGCGCCGCGGCGAGATCCGGTTCTTCGAGGGCGAGGTCACGTCGGCCCAGGTTGGCGGGCTGCACGGGCAGGGCGCGCTGCACCAGCTGCTCTTGTGGACCGAGGCGCGCTTCGAGCTGCGCAACGAGCCGGTGGTGCGCCGTCAGCAGATCCCGATGACCTCCGAGGAGCTGCTCGACCAGGCCGAGCGGTTCTTGAACGATCTGCGCGCGGCCGCGGGCGTGCTGTCGCCGGCCTTGATCTACGAGCAGGATCCCGGGGTGCTGGGCGCGCAGAGCCGCTCGCTGCCGACCGAGGTCCATGGCGTGCTGCGGCTCTTCGACGGTCACCGCACGGTCGCCGATGTGCTCGAGGACAGCCCGTTCCGGGTCTTCGAGACGCTGCGCGTCGCCGAGCGCGCGGCCCAGGTCGGGATCCTGCGCCGCCGCGATGCCGGCAAGGCGCGCTCGACCCATCGCGCGATGCTGGCGCTCGAGGAGTGGCTGGTTGGCGGCGCCGGCATGGTGGCCGCGCCCGCGCTGCCGGAGGGCTCGGGCCCGCACAGCAGCGGCAAGGGCGGCAAGGGCAAGAAGGGTGGCAAGCTGCCGGCGGTGAAGACCGAGGCGCGGTCCCAGGCGGTCGTCGAGGTCGACTGGAAGGCGCTCGTGCCGCGCCACGCTGGACTCGACACTGGCTCGCTGTCGCCGGTGGTGCCGGCCGCGATCGTCGCCGGCGAGATCACGATGCGCGCCCCGACCTCGCGGGCCTCACGCGACGAGGCCCGCGAGAAGCTCGAGACGCTGACCGACGCCGGCGACCGCGACCGGCTATTCCCGCGGGTGATCGAGGCGACCAGCGTCGATCTGACCGGGATGGAGCGCGAGGCCAAGGAAGATGAGGAGGTCGCGTGGGCGAAGGCTGCGGCCGACGCGGCGGCCCAGGCGAAGGCGGACGAGGTCGCAGCCGCTGCGAAAGCCAAGGCTGCCGCTGACGCCAAGGCTGCCGCTGACGCCAAGGCTGCCGAGGACGCCAAGGCTGCCGCTGCGAAAGCCAAGGCTGCCGCTGACGCCAAGGCTGCCGCTGACGCCAAGGCTGCCGCTGACGCCAAGGCTGCCGCTGACGCCAAGGCGGCCGAGCTCGCTGCCAAAGCCAAGGCCAAGGCAGACGCAGACGCGAAGGCGGCCGAGCTCGCTGCGAAAGCTCAGGCGGCGGAGGTCGCCGCCGCTGCCCAAGCCCAAGCTGCCGCTGACGCCAAGGCGGCCGCGCTCGCTGCCAAGGCGAAAGTCGACGCCGAGGTCGCCGCCGCTGCCAAAGCCAAAGCGGAGGTAGTGGCTGCCGACCTCGCTGCCACGACCAAGGCCGATGAGGACGACAAGACCTCCGCGGCGGCCAAGGTCAAGGCCGACGACGCGGCGCAGGGCACGTCGAACCGGGACGAGGACGCCAAGAACGCGATCGATGGACCGAGCGCGCCGCGCACCCGCGGACGTCGGGTCTCGGGCGAGCTGCCGATCGCGCAAGCGCAGGCGACGACCTCGGTCGATGACGGGCCGAGCATCCTCGTCGCCGAGCTGGTCGAGACCCGGGGCGACGCCGCGGCGGTCGCGGTCATCGCGACCCAGGCCAACGCGGCCGAGCCCGCGCCGGCTGCGGCGTCGGTGCTGGTGACCCCGTCGCGCCAGCCCGACATTGAGCAGGTCCGCGCCGACGCCAAGGCGGTGTCGGCCGCGATCGCGGCGGCGTTCTCCGACGACGAGGAAGAGTTCTTCCGCGCCGGGCAGGAGCCTGCGGTCGCGCCGCGCTCGGCCGAGTCCTTCGACGATCTCGACGACGGCTACCAGCCGCGCTCGTTCTGGGACCGCCTCCTCGGACGCAAGCCCAAGCCCAAGCTGCGCGTCGCGCGCCCAGCGCCGGCCACGGCTCGCGTCGACGACAGCCGTCCCGTCGCCAGGCCCAAGGCCGACGCACCCAAAGCCACGGTCGACGCGCCCAAAGCCACGGTCGACGCGCCCAAGGCCGATGCAGCCAACGCCACGGTCGAGGCGCCCAAGGCCGACCCCAAGCCGGTCGAGAAGCTCGACGACACCAAGCCGGTCGCCAAGATCATCTCGAAGCCGGCCGCCCGATCGCCTGGCAAGTCGGGCGGCAAGCCCCACAAGCGCCGCTAGCGGCCCCGCGGTCGCTCATCCTCGCCGCCAGATCGGGCACGGCCGACCGAAACTCGACTAGCGCGCGTTCCAGACCAGCTGGACCGCGCCGCGGCTGCTCCACATGCGGAGCTTGATCCGCTTGGCGTCCGGGCCCAGCGCGGCGGCGCTGCGCGGGAAGCGCGCGACGTACGCGGTCGCGAAGTCGCCAAACTCCGGGACCTCGGCCCGGATGACGTCAGGCGGTCGGCGGTCGCGGACCACCTCGATCGGTGGGGTCTCGGTGCCCTGCTCGTCGACCAAGGCGAGCTTCCAGCTCGAGCGGGCGCCGCGGTCGAGGTCGTTCTCGGCGCGGTCGTAGGTGGTGACAACCAGCGAGATCTCGTAGTCGCCTTCGGCGGCGGCGCGGGCCAGGCTCTCGACGGTGCCGTCGGTAGCGCCCCGCGCCGAGGCCTCGCGCGCGGCTGCGGCGGCGCGCCAAGGCGGCGACCGGAACGTCGCGATCAGCTCGAGGGTCTGCTGGAAGTGACCGCGCAAGACGGTGCGGCGGGTCCACTCCTTGGTCACGTCGTGGTAGTCGCCGGCGCGGGCCGGCCAGGTGCCGGACAGATCGACGGGCGGCGGCGCGGCAGCACACGCGGCGAGCGCACACGCGAGCAGCGCGGCCGCGATGCGGGTCACGGCAGGAAATCCTTGCGCGTGTACAGCGCCACCAGCGGGGCATGGGCCTCGACCGCGGCGCGACCGCCCTCGAGCCGATCGACCAGCGCGACCACGCCGGCGACCTTGAGGCCACTCGCGGTCGCGCGCTCGATGGCCTTGATCGTCGAGCCCCCCGTGGTCACGACGTCCTCGAGGATCACCACCGGGCGCGCGGCGTCGACGCGGGCCGCCGCCTCGAGCCACTGGCCGGTGCCATGGCCCTTGGGCTCCTTGCGCACGATGAATGCGTGGAGTGGGCGGCCGGCTTGGAAGCTGGCCACCGCGACCGCGGTCGCGAGCGGGTCGGCGCCGAGCGTGAGCCCGCCTACCGCGCCGGCGTCGGGCGCCATCAGCTCGATCACGCGCCGAAACAGGAGGCCGATCCAGAAGCTGCCCTCGGCATCCAGACTGACGGTCTTGCAGTCGACGTAGAAGTTGGAACGCTGGCCCGAGGCCAGGACCACGTCGCGTTCGGCGAACGCGTGCGTGCGGAGCAATCCGAGGAGTCGTTCGCGCCCTTGCGCGAAGACCGGCTCGGCGAACAATGGCGCCAGTTCGATCACGGGCACACGCTAGCAGGATGTGGCGGGACGACCGCAAACCAACCGCGGCATTGCGTGGGCAGCGTGCGATCGATCCCGCCGTCGCTGCCGCCGCCCCGCCTGCTCGGGCAGGTGCCGGCGCATTGACGGTCCCGGCGTGCGGTGTAAAGTGCCGGACCCAACGTGCACCTCGTCGACGAACACGACGCCGTCCCTGTCACTTCCGTCGACGATCTGATCGCGCACTTCCGGGGCGCCGAGAAGCCCGTGGCCCAGTGGCGCATCGGTACCGAGCACGAGCTGATCGGCGTGCGCGCCCGCGGCCCCGGCCTCGGCACCGGCCCGGCCTACGATGGCCCCGACGGCATCGGCACGGTGCTCGCTGGCTTCGCGGCCCGCGGCTGGACGCCGGTATCCGAGGGCGGTCACACCATCGCGCTCACCCATGGCGACGATCAGATCACGATCGAGCCGGGCGGACAGCTCGAGCTGGCGGCCCGGCCCATGATCGACGGCCTCGAGCTCGTCGACGATCTGGCCGCTCATACCCGCGCGCTGGCCGACATCAGCCGACCCCTCGGCCTGGCCTGGTTGTCGATCGGTTTTCGGCCCTTCGGCACGCGCGATCAGGTGCCCTGGATGCCCAAGGAGCGCTACGCGGTCATGCGTGCGTACATGCCGCAAGTCGGCACCCGCGGCCTCGAGATGATGCAGCGCACGACCACCGTGCAGACCAACCTCGACTGGTCCGACGAGGCCGACGCCGCCAGCAAGCTGCGCTGCCTGCTCGGGGTCTCGTCGATCCTCACCGCGCTCTATGCATCGTCACCGATCGTCGACGGCCAGATCTCCGGCTACCAGAGCTACCGCGCGCACATCTGGCGCGACACCGACAACCAGCGCGCCGGCATGCTGCGCTTCGGGTTCGAACGCGGCGACGTGTACCGGGCCTACGCCGAGTGGGCGCTCGACGTGCCGATGTACTTCGTCTACCGCGGCGGCTATCGCCCGGTGACCGGCCTGACCTTCCGCCGGTTCATGGCCGAGGGCCACGACGACACGCGCGCGACCATCGCCGACTGGGGCCTGCACCTGTCGACCTTGTTCCCCGACGCGCGCATGAAGCGCTACTTGGAGATCCGCGGCTGCGACTGCGGTTCGATGCCGATGATCGCGGCGCTCGGGCCGCTGGCCCGCGGCTTTCTCTACGACACCGACGCCCGCGAAGCCGCGATCGCGCTCACCGATGGGCTGTCGTTCGCCGAGCGCGAGCGCCTGGCCGACCTGGTGCCGACCTCGGGCCTGGCCACCGTGATCGGCCAGACCACCGTCGGTGCGCTCGCCAAGGAGCTGGTCGCGATCGCATCGGCCGGGCTGGCTCGGCTCGAGCAGGGCGCCGCGCGATCGTCGCTGCCGCTGCTCGATCCGGTCCGCGAGATCGCCGAGTCGGGCCGCACCCAGAGCGACGCCATCATCGACATCTGGCGCGCCACCGGCGGCGATCCGGCCAAGGCCATCCCGCTGCTGGCCCACCCCGGCCTCGACGCGACCTGAGCCCGGGCCGCCCGCTCGAACCTCAGCGGGCGACCAGCACCGAGCACGGCGAGTCGCTGATGACCGACTCGGCGACGCTGCCGACCAGCCAGCGGCGTAGGCCGCGGCGGCCATGGCTGCCGACGACGATCAGATCGGCGTGGACCTCGGCCGCGACGGCGCGCAGGGCCTCGCGGGGGTTGTCCTCGCGCAGCGCGATGCGGAACGTGACCTTGGCGTCGGCGAAGCGGGCGATGGCGGCGCGCCCGCGCGCCTCGGCGTCGCGGGTGAGCTCGGCGCGCAGCTCGCGGTAGGCGTCGACGACGTCGGTCGACGGCACGCCGGCCCCGGGCCACAGCCCGAGCTGGAAGCAGTGCACGACGTCGATGGTGGCGCCGGGCTCGGCGACGTCGACCGCGCGGGCCAGCGCCAGCGTCGCGCCCTCGGAGTAGTCGGTGCCGACGACGATGCGGGAAAACCCGCGATCGGGATCGCCGGCGCGCGCGCACAGCACGCTGCACGGCGCCGCGCGGACGACCTTCTCGGCGACGCTGCCCAGGAGCCAGCGGCGCGCGGACGACAGCTCGCGGGCGCCGGTGATGACCAGATCGGCGCCGATCTCGGTCGCGGTCTCGACCAGGGCGTCGTCGGCGTCGCGATCGACCACGACGTGGGAGACCTGCACGCCGGCTGCGACGAGCTTGGCCTGCAGCGCGTCGAGGCGGGCCCGATCGGAGGCCAGCGTGTCGCGCAGGACGTCGAGGTAGGCGTCGACGGTGGGCTGCATCGACGCGGGCACGTCGGGGGCCTCGGCGACCGCGCCGGCGTGGACCAGCACCAACTCGGCGCCGTGGCTGGTGGCCAGCTCGCTCGCGCGCTCGGTCGCGACCTCGGAGCCTGGCGAGAAGTCGACTCCGACGACGATGCGGCGCAGGGGCATGGCAGGAGGATAGCCGCGCTACGACTCGTCGTGCTCGATCTGGATCTCGATCTCGTGATCGTCGTCGAGATCGAGGTCGACCGCGTCGCTGGGGACGGGCACCGCTGGGGCGGGACGGGTCGGGCCCGGCGGTTTGCGCGGCTCGGGCTGGGGCACCCGCGCCGCGGGGATCACGGCCGGCGGACGGGGCGATCGCGGCACGGTGTGGGCCGGGCGAGGCGCGTGGGCCGGCTTGCGGCCCGGTTCGTCGAGGGAGAGCGAGTCGAGGAAGCCGAGATCGGGATCCGGCACGTCGGCGAGCGAGGCCCGCAGCGCGCTCGCGTCGAGGGCCTCGGCGGCCAGCGCGGCGGCGTCGACCTTGCGGGTGGTCTCGTCCGGCGTCTTGCGGCGACCGCGCGGCGGCGTCGGCGGCTTGCGGATCGGCTCGTCGAGGTCGAGCTGGGCGAGCGGGTCAACGCGGACGGCTGGCGGTGGCGAAGGCGCGGGCGGCGGCGGGATGACGGCGGGGCGACCGGTGCGCAAGCGGTCGCGCTCGGCGGTCTCGCGGCGGATGCGCTCGCTGCGTTCGAGCAGCGCGCGATCGTTGGCCTCGCGGCGCGCGCGCTCGCGGCTGGCGCGCTCGGCGGCGCGGGCTCGAGCCTGCGCGCGCTCGGCCTCGTCGGCGATGGCGGCGGCGCGCTCGAGGGCGGTCGCGGTGGCCGGCGCCGCGACGCCGGTGGGCAGCGGGCTTGGGATGGGCGTGGGCCGGTCGTCGAGGAGCGACCCGGCGTCGGTCGCGTCGGGGGCGCTCGGCGGCACCCTGGAGAGCGGCGCCAGGCGCTCGCGGCGCGCCCGACGCGGAGCCACGGCGCCGGCCTGGGTCGCGGCCGCCTGGGCGGTGTCGCGATCGATCACCGGCATCGGCGCGGCGACGATCGCGGCCAGCTCACCGTCGAGGTCGTCGCCGACCAGCGCACGCGCGCGGGCCACGACCTGCTCGAGCGGGACCTGGGCCTCGGCCCACGCTTGCAGATCGTCGTCGAGCACGTCGTTGGTCGGCGGCGCTGCCGCCAGCGCCGCCACGTCGAGCCGGACCCGGGTGCGCGAGGCGACCGGGGCGAGCATCGTCGGGGCGCGGGGCGGCGGGGGCGGCGGGGGCGCGATCACCGCGATCGGCACCGACCCCGCGTCGCTCATCGGCACCGGCACCGGCTCCGAAAAGGCTGCCGCGATCGGCACCGGCACCGACGGCCGCGGCGCCCGGCGCACCGCGGTGGTCTCGCTGGCCGCGGTGTCCTCGGCCGGCTCGTCGCCCGGCAGCGGCATGCCGCCGGGCCCATCGACGAAGCCGCGTCGCTTGCGCACCTCGAGCATGCGCAGCAGCACGTCGCGGCTGTCGCGCCCGACCCGCTGCAGCTCGACCGCCATGCCGGCGACCACGCGCGGTCGAGCCGGATCGTGGAGGCGGACCAGCCGCACCGGCCCTTGTCCGACCAGCACCGGGCGATCGTCGGCGAGGCGAATCTCGAAGCGGACCTCGGTGCCGACGGGCTTGGGGGTGCGGGTCGGGATGAACACGCCGGCCCGCGTCACCTGATTGGCGAAGCGCTCGACGAAGGTGTCGAGATCGCCGTGCCGCACCTTGATGCGCAGCACGGTGGCGGTCGGCTTGCCCTCGTCGGTCGCCATGAGCCCGCGATCATCGGCCGCGCCGCCGCGAAAAGCAAACCGGGTCAGCCCCGCGCGGGCGCGTACTCGGCGGGCGGCGGCGGTTCGGGCTGGCGCGCCCACTGGATCGCGACGACGATCGCCGCCACCACGGCGACGATCATCAGCACGAAGAGCACGATCTTCCAGACGCTCCACGGCCGATCGCCGGCGACCTCGCCGGTCTGCGCGTTCACGACCACGCGGAAGACCTCGTCGTGGTAGCGGAAGCTCGACACCCAGACCGGCAGGAGCACGTGCTTGAAGGTCACGCCGCTGTGGTGCACGTCCATGGTGTGGATGCGCTGCTCATCGCCGCCGATGTCGCGCCGCACCACCGACGTGATGCGGCCCTCCATGATCTGCTGGGCCTGGCCCCAGCCGTCCTCGAGATCGACCTGATAGCGCTCGGCGACGAAGCCGGCCAGGTACGCGCCGTCGAACGGTCGCAGCCCACCGAGATCCCAGGGCTCGAGCTCGACCATGCGCTGGCGGGGCAGGCCGCGCGACGCGCACACCTGCACGTCGTCGAAGCGCACCGACACGCTGCCGCGCGTCGAGTGCCAGCGGGTGTGGCGGACGCGCCGGGTCTGCTGGCGCCGCTGCGAATCGAGGTAGCGCTCGGTCTCCCAGTAGTGCTCGCCGCGCGCGCCGCTGTAGCGGGTGACGCTCGCCGAGTCGTAGGTCCAATACGGCACGTAGATGCCGTCGAGGCCGTCGTGCTGGGCCCGCTGCTTGAGGTCGCGGGGCGCGAACCAGCGCGACTGCAGCCAGGCGCGGTACAGGCGATCACCGTCGACCTTGGCGATCGCGAAGGGCACCACCGCGTCGGGCAAGATGGTGTCGGCGTTGGCCGCCAGCTCGACCACCAGCGGCTCGTCGCAGAACGGACAGCGCTGGGCCTGCAAGGTCGTCACCGAGCGCGCGCCGCAGTGCCTGCACTGGACCTCTCGGGCGCCCTTGGCCAGCTCGCTCGCCGGACCGCGCCGCACCCGCGCGCGCGCCTCGGCGAAGTCATGCTCGACGATGGCCTGGGCCACCGGCGCGATCGGCGTGGTCGCGCCGCAGAACCCGCAGGTCAGCGCCTCGGCGCCCGGCGCCAAGATCTGGGCGGCGTCGCAGCGCGGACACTTGTAGCTGGTGTGGTCGGTGGCGGCGGGCAGGGCGTCCACCGGCGCATCGTAGCGTAGGCCCAGTGGCGGCGTCGGACGTTGTACGTTGTCAGCCATGCGCGCCGCCGTCGTGTCCGTCCTCGTCGCGATCACGCTGGTTTGGGCTCACCGTCGGGCCAGCGCCGACGAGCAGCGCGCGTGGATCAAGGGCATCCCCGACGAGGCGACCTGGAACAAGTACTCGAAGACCCTCAACTCCGACGAGTTCGGCAAGTTCGTCATCGACGTGAAGACCAACCAGATCTACTTCATCGACGTGAACCTGTTCGAGCTCCACGCCGACTTCGTCCTCGGCGTGCTGCTCAAGCAGGCCTGGACCGCCGACAACGTGCGCACCTACAACCAGAACTACGAGCGCGTGAAGCCCAAGTTCATCCTCGGTTATCTCACGCACCACCTGAAGGTCGACCGCTGGGCGCTGTCGTTCTGGGAGGGCGATCAGATCGACGCCCCGACGGTGCTGCGGGTGCGCGACCGCCTGGCTAGCTCGTTCTGGCGCAAGGATCTGGTCTTCCGCCCCGACTCGCCCAACCAGGAGAAGATGGCCAAGCAGGTCGCGGCCAAGGGCTTCCAGGTCGTCACCAACGACGAGATCTACAAGGCAGCCTCGTACCAAGCGTTCAATCGCGGCACCGCGGTCGGGCGCCTCAAGGTCGTCCCGATCGGCACGCCCTACGAGAACCTGACGTTCGACCGTCACGACATCGTGCTCCTGCAGGAGAGCTATCCCGATATCACGCCGGTCGCCGGCATCCTGTCGACGACGTTCTCGACCCCGCTGTCCCACGTGAACCTGCGCGCCGGGGCCTGGGGCATCCCCAACGCGGGTGACAAGCAGGCGCGCGAGCAGTGGGGCGCCCTCGACGGCAAGGTCGTCTACTACGACGTCGGCGACACCAAGGCGATCGTGCGCGAGGCCTCGGCGATCGAGATCGCGGACTGGGAGCGCCGCCGCGTCGAGGTCCGCACCGTCGCGCTGCCCAAGGCCGACCTCAGCGATCCGCGGCTCGCGATGCTGTCGCGCATCCACGCCCGCGACGTCGTGCGCTACGGCACCAAGACCTCGAACCTCGGCCAGATCCGCTCCGGCAACCTCGCCAACGTCAACGTCCCCGACGGGTTCGGCGTGCCGTTCTTCTACTACGTGCGGCACCTCAAGAAGCACGGCCTCGACGGCAAGCTCGACGCGATGCTGGCCGATGCCCGCTTCGCGACCGACGCCGCGTGGCGCCGGGGCGCGCTCGAGGAGCTGCGCGCCGCGATCATCGCCGCGCCCATCGACCCCGCGGTGCTCGACGTGATCTACCGGCGGGTGCGGCTCAGGCTGGGCGGCAAGGGCGTGTTCGTGCGCAGCTCGAGCAACAGCGAAGATCTGCCGGGCTTCAACGGCGCCGGGCTCTACGACACCATGCCCAACGTGCGCGGCAAGGCAGCGCTGGGCGTCGCGCTCAAGACGGTGTGGGCCTCGCTGTGGAACCTGCGCGCCGTCGAGGAGCGCAGCGCCTTCGGCATCGATCACCGCCAGGTCTATATGGGCGCGATGGTCGAGATCGGCGTGGCCGCGACCGCGGCCGGCGTGCTGGTCACCAAGAACCTGTGGGATCCCCGGGACGCCGACGGCTTCACCATCAACGCCAAGTTCGGCCTCGGCATGAAGGTCGTCGAGGGCCAAAAGATCCCCGAGCAGATCATCTTCGACGCGACCAACGACGGCACCAAGATCATCTCGCGCTCCGACGACGCGACGATGCTGGTGTTCGATCCCCAGGGCGGCCTCAAGGAGATCGCGGTGCCGGCGACCGAGATCATCCTCACCGAAGCCCGCGCCAAGCGGCTGGTGACGGCGGTGCAGGCCTTCATGCCGCTGTTCGCGCCCGGCGTGCCGCTCGACGTCGAGTGGGTGCTCGAGGGCGAGACCATCTGGATCGTGCAGGCCCGCCCGTTCGTCGGCAAGTAGCGCTCAGCCGCGCTCGCGCACGCGCTCGGCCAGGTAGCGCAAGAGCGCGGCGCCCAAGCCGGGCTCGTCGTCGATCAGCTCGTCGAGGGCGAGGCGGCGCAACCGGAACACCCGAGCCGGCGCGGTGGCCACCACCTGCGCCACCGCGCGCGGGGCCAAGGCCGCCAGCTCGTCGACGGCCTGGCCCCGGGTGACGGTGCGGTCGCCGCAGCGCAGCGTGCCGTCGAGCACGACGATCAGGCAGTCGAGGCGCTCGCCCTCGGCGCACAGCGCGGCGCCGGCGGGGTAGACCCGGGTCTCGCCGCGCGCGGTCAGCGCGGCCAGCTGGGGCGTCGACAGCGCGGCCAGCGCGGGCAGCTCGGCGAGCACCAGCATGACGTCGACGGCCGGCGGCACGTCGTCATCGTCGTCGTCGGTGGTGACCCGACGCAAGAGGTCGAGCGGGCTGATCTCGTCGACGACCGCGCGCGCGGCGGCGGCGAGCGCGCCGCGGAACTGGGTGCGCCGCGCGGACGGCAGCGCGCGCACCAGCAGATCGCGGGTGAGCGGGTCGGGGCCGGTCAGCTCGGCGGTGATGGTCTCGTCGAGGGTGGCGGTGCGGCCGACCCGCCCGCGCGCGCGGTGGCTCCGGGTCGCCAGGGCGCCGGGCTCGAGCAGCGGCACCAGGCGGATCGCGACCGCGCGGGGCAGCGCGGCGTCGAGTAGCTCGACCGCCCGCGCGCGCTCGTCGAGGGATTGGGCGGCCCGGAGCTGGCGGGCGGCGCGAGCGATGGGGCGCGCGCCGGTCTGGGCCGCGACCAGCAGCAGCGCGGTGTGACCGATCTCGGCGAGCCGCTCGTCTTGGCGACGATCGAGCCAGCGATCGCCGAGCTGGGCCAGCGTGGCGGCGTGGACCGCGACCCGATCGAGGGCGTCGAGCTCGGCGAGCACCAGGGCTTCGACCGCGTCGGCGCTCACCGCCAGCTCGCCGAGCAGCGCGACCGCGCGATCACGCGCGGCTCGTCGACCGAGGCCGGCGGCGCGGACCAGCGCGACGATGGTCTGCGGGCCCAGCGCGCGCAGGCCGTCCTCGGCGGCGCTGCGGATCGCGTCGTCGCGATCGCCGAGCGCGTCGGCGAGCAGCGCCAGCTCGTCGGCGGCGATCGCGCCGGGCCAGCGGGCGAGGGCGGCGAGGGCGGCGGCGACCACCGGCGCGGGCGGCTGGGGCAGGGCGCTGGCCAGGCTGTGGACCAGCTCGTGGACGCCGCTGCGGAGCAACAGCGCCTCGGCGTCGGCACGCGGCTGGGCGATCAGGTCGGCCAGCGCGGTGATCGCGGCGGCGCGGATCGCGACTGGCAGCTTGGCGCCGCGCCGCGCGACCCGGAGCAGCGCGCGGCCGGCCGCGATCGCGTCGGCGTCGCCGCGGACCGCGCGATCGGCGACCTCGTCGGCCAGGGTCTGGGCGCCGAGCGCGCGCAGGCCGGCGTCGCCCTCGAGCGCGTCGTCGACGGCGCGGTCGAAGCCGGCGCGATCGTCGTCGATCCGTGCGGTCGCGATCGCGATCGCGGCGGCGACCGGCGCCCGCTCGTCGTCGGCCAGCGCGAGGGGAGACCCGCGCCCGAGCCGACCGGCCAGCCCGACCAGCGCGGCGTCGTCGTCGGCGTCGTCGGTGCGCGGCGCGTGGGCCAGCGTGAACGCCAGCTCGCGGCTGAGGTCGCCGGGGCAGTGCAGGCGGGCCAATGCGTCGACCAGGGCGTGGCGCAGCGGGCCGCGCGCGGCGTGGGTGCGCGCCGCCAGCCCCGGTCGGGCATCGAAGCCACCCGGGCGATGGAGGCGCGCCGCGACCTCGACCGCGCGCACCGCATCGACCGCGGCCACCCTGGCGATGAGCTGGCGCGCGGCCCGCTCGCCCAGCGGCACGTCACCCGAGTCGCGGGGATCGCGTGGCTCGACGAGCGCGTCGAGGGCCCAACCCGGCAGCCGGGCCCGCACCCACCACGCCGCCGCCAACCACGCCAGCGCGGCCGCGACCGCGACCCAGGCCAGCGCGCCCGGCGCCGCGATCGCCACGCTCGCGATCAGGCCGCCGGCGATCGCGCCGGTGCGCTTGGCGGGCCCCTCGAGCCAGCCGCCCAGCCGTCCCCGCAGCTCGGCCGGCAACAGGTTGAGCGCGAGCTTCTCGGCCGGGCCTTCGATGGCACCGTCGGTGACGCGGGCCTGGATCTGCATCGTCGCGGCCGCGGTGAGCCCGCCCGCACCGGCCAGACCCAGCGCACCGCACAGCGCGGCGACCGGCGGCACCACCAGCACACCGCCCACGCCCAGCCACGCGATCAGCCGAGGCGCGATCACGACCTGGGCCACGATCATCAACAGCTGGCTGACCAGCCGCACCGAGGCCAGGAACCCGGCCAGCGCGCTGGCGTCGGTGTGGCGTGCCGCCGCCGCGGCGCCCAGGCTCACGTAGGCCAGCGACGCGAACACGCCGGCGATCGCGACGACGATCGCCAACCCGATCGCCAGCGGATGGTGGCGCATCGCGACCAGCCCGTCGCGCCAGCGACCCACCGGCGCGCGGCCTAGCCCAGCGCCAAGCCGGCGGGTCGTCGGGGCGGTGCCGGCGGCGAGCCCGACCAGCGCGAAGGCAAACCCGCCCGCCAGCATGACCGCCGACGCGCCGCCGAAGCGAGCCAGCGGGATCGCGAGCCCGGCGCCCAGCCCGGCGCCCAGCCCGCCCGCGGCCGCCAGGCGCGGCACCATGCGGCGGATCGCCCGGGCGTCGAACCACTCGCTGACCGCGACCCAGAACGCCAGCTCGACCGCGGCCTGGAGCTGCTTGGTGGCGATGAACGCGACGATGGCGGAGGTCCGGGGCGCCGCGCCGTGACCGACGCTGACGATCGCCAGCAGCACCGCGCCGCTCGCCGCCAGCGCGACCAGGGTCCGTCGACGATCGCGGCGATCGGCCAGCGCGCCCACCGCCGCGAGCACCACCGCGACCAGCAGCGACGAGCCGGCGACCGCCGCGCCCAGGTGCGCCGGTCCGACCGCGGCCAGGAACCAGCCGTCGGCGGCGGTGCCGGCCAGCGCGCCCCCCGCGCCCGCGCCGCCGAGGATGGCCGCCGCGGTCAGCCCCGATCGGTCGGCGCGCACGCGGCGCACTCTACTTCGGGTGGAACCGCCGTGCCGTCGCGGTGTCCACGTCGTATCGTCATGGCCATGCGTCCCAAGCTCGCGGCGTCGGTCTCCGTGCTTGGCCTGGGCGCGATGCTCGGCGTCGCCGCGCTGGCGTGGGGCCAGTCGCAGGGGCCGCGGGTCTTGCACGAGGATGTCCCGGCGCCCACCGGATCAGGCTCGCCCCTCATCGGCGACGAGCCGAGCGCGGGCAGGAACCCCGAGGCCTTCGCGTCGGGCGACAAGGTGCTCCCCGAGCCCGAGCTGGCGCCCAAGGACCAGGGCGAGCCGGTCTTCGGGCGCGCGGGCTCGGTCACCGATCGCGTCACCGAGGACCTGCCCGACACCGACACCGGCGCCGACGGCACGCTGCACTACACCAGCGTGTTCAACCCCGACGTCATGCCCTTCAAGCGGATGAGCTCCCTCGACGGCATCGACGCCGGCTACAAGAACGTCATCCGCGACCCCCGCGCGGTCGACCAGCCGGTCGGCGGCGCCACCGATCGTTCGCGCGATCGGTTCTGGGCCTCGCTGATGGTCGAGCTCAAGCCGGGCGCGAACGTCCCGATCCCGTCGGTGGCGCCCGACATGCGCATCCTGTCGTACGAGACCCAGCCGCCGGTTCGGGTGACCTTCAGCAAGGACTCCGCCGACAACTTCTACGTGCGCTCCGACGACCGCGCGGCCAGCGGCCAGATCCGCCTGGTCTTCCTGTCCGACGCCGACGCCGGGTACTTCGCGCCCGCGCTGCCCACGCGCCCGTACAGCGTCGGCCGGGTCCGCGCGCTGGCCCAGCAGGAGAACCTGCTGCCTCCGCTTCCGGCCGCGGTTCGGCAGACCGCCGATCGTGCCATCGACCGCCTCGGCATCGAGCAGGACGACGAGCTGTCGGCGGCCTTCAACAAGCTGGTCTTCTACTTCCGTGGCTTCGAGGCCAAGCCCATCGACGATCCGACCGGCGACACCTACTGGGACCTGTTCAAGAACCAGGCCGGCGTGTGCCGGCACCGCTCGGCGACCTTCACCGTCACCGCCAACGCGCTCGGCATCCCGACCCGCTATGTCTTCAACGAGGCCCACGCCTTCGTCGAGGTGTGGTTTCCCGAGCGCGGCTGGCAGCGCATCGATCTCGGCGGCGCTGCCGCGCGCCTCGACGTCTCCAACGCCGAGGACAAGACCATCCATCGCCCGCGCAGCGCCGACCCGTTCGACAAGCCCAAGGCGTACAGCGAGGGCTACACCCAGCTCACCGGCGACATCACCGGCCTCTCGGACGCGCAGCTCGACGAGGCCCATCGGCCCTTGTCCGAGGAGCCGGCCAGCGGCGCGTTCGAGGATCTCGACGGCAGCGGCGCGGGCTCGGGAGCCGGGTCTGGCGCGGGTAGCTTCGACGACGATCGGGTCTTCGGCCCGGGCCAGGACGCCGCCGGGCTCACCCAGGATCCCCAGAAGGCCAACCTGGTCGTGACCATCACCCTGGCCGACGCGGTCGGCTATCGCGGCGAGGCCTTCCAGGTCGAGGGTCGCCTCGACGCGCCGCGCGGGCCGGTGGGCAGCCTGCGCGTCGACGTGATGCTGTCGCCGATCGGCAGGGGCGGCGCCGAGGCGATCCCGATCGGTCGCTCGGTCACCGCCGCGGACGGTACGTTCCACGTCGAGGCCACCGTGCCTGCCGAGCTCGACCTCGCCTCGTACGAGCTCTTCGTGTCGACGCGTGGCGACGCGCGCTACAACCCGGCGATCTCGCAGTAGCGTCGCGAAAGCGTTGCCAGCGATCGCGGCGGATCCTCTATCATCGCGCGATGAGGGTCGTCTCCAGCTGTGCGTTCGCGGTCGTGCTCGTTTCGTCAGCGTGTGGCAGCAAGGGCGGTGGCGACGGCGTCGATGCCGGCGCCGATCGGTTCGAGTCGCTGATCATCGAGCCCGGCGAGGCGCGGGTCACCGTGCCCCTGGGCGACACCGTGACCAAGGGCTTCCTGGTCTATGGCGTCGACGGCGATCAGCGCACCGACATCACCGCGGGCTGCGGGTTCACCGTCGATCCCGCCTTCGCGACCGCGAACGGCGGCAGCGTCACCGTGAAGCCCCACGGCGGCCAGACCGCGCTGCGCGCCACCTGCGGGGCCCGGACCGTCGACGCCGCCCTGTTCGTCACGATCTCCGGGGTCGTCATCTTGGGACCTGACACGCCGGCCAACGCCCAGCAGATCTTTCAGGGCGCGTCGGCCGCCGTCGACGTCGCGCGCACGCCGACCACGGTCTATCCGATCGATCGCGCGGTCGCGCCGGTCAACCTGCCGCCGATCGACGTGCAGTGGTCCGCCGCCGGCAACGACCTGTTCCACGTCGCCCTGACCTCGGCGTTCGTCACGCTCGACGTCTACACCACCGACGTCTCCGCCGCGCTGTCGGTCGGCGACTGGGACGACGTCGCCCAGAGCAGCGCCGGCACCGAGCTCACGTTCACCGTCGAGGGCTTGAGCCGCGCCGCGCCCACCACGCGCTACGTCGGCGCGCCGGTCGCGCTGACCATCTCCCACGACGCCATCGACAAGACCGCGATCTACTACTGGGCGTCGTCGGCCGGCAACATCATGAGCCAGACCTTCGGCGCCACCACCGCGCCCGAGCTGGTGCGCGACTCGTGCACGTCGTGTCACTCGCTGTCGCGGGCCGGCACCCGCCTCGGCTACAGCCGCTGCGTCGCCGGGGACTGCAACGAGCTGTGGGCCGGCTTCCTGCGCTACGACGCCCCGAGCGCGCGCTGGGTCGAGGCGGTCAACGCCGACGACCGCACCATCCGTGGCTCGTACACCACCTTCGCGCCGGTCGGAAACCCGTTCCCCGACGACAGCCAGTCGCTCGCGATCGTCTCGCAGATCGGCGGCTCGCTGGGCCTGTACGATCCCGATACCGGCGCCGCGGTGCCGTCGAACCTGACCGAGGTCGCCAGCCACGGCGAGGGCGCGCCCCGGGCCGCGCTCATGGCCGACTGGTCGGCCGACGGCAACACCGTCGCGTTCGCGTCGACGCCGCACCTGGGCCAGTGGATCGATCTGAGCGACGGCGCGATCGCGACGATGTCGTACTCGTTCGCCGGCGGCGTCCACAGCTTCGGCGAGCCCCGCATGCTGGTGAAGGATCCGATCACGCTGGCTGGCGGGGTCTACAACAACTTCTTCTTCCCGAGCTTCTCGACCGACGGCGCGCTGGTGGTGTTCAACGCGGCCCGCAGCGCCTGGCGCAGCAACCCGGCTCCCGCCGCCGGCCAGCGCCTCATGCTCACCGACGCCGCGGGCACCTGGATCAAGGATCTGTTCGCGCTCAACGGCGGGGCTGGCGACAACGACATCACGTGGCCGCACTGGGCACCCGAGTCTGGCGGCGACTACTACTGGGTCGTGTTCTCGAGCGAGCGCGACTACGGCCACAAGGTCACCGCCGCCAACTCCAACCCGAGCTGCGTCGCCAACGGCGTGCGGCAGTGCAAGCAGATCTGGATCGGCGCGATCAGCAAGGCCGCGCTGGCCCGAGGCGACGCCGACCCCAGCGCGGCGCCGGTGTGGCTGCCCGGTCAGGATCCCGGCACGACCAACATCAGCCCGTTTTGGACCGCCGGCCTGATCGTCAATTAGCGCGGGCCAGGACCTGGCGGCGGCTACCGCGCCAGGTGAGGACGATCGCGTCACCGACGACGTCGAAGGTCGCGCTGTCGAGCATGCGGCGCGGCGAGGTCAGGCAGGGGTGGGCCCCAGCGGCGCTGGCGATCTCGGCGAGCTGCCAGTCGCCGGCGCGATCGTCGTCGACCGGCGCGGTGGCCGGCGCCGGAGACGTCGCCGACAGATCGCCGAGCGCTCGGCCCCGGAGCAGGTAGCGGTCGACGAACGTATAGCGGGGCGCGCCCGCGCACGCGATCGTGGCGCCGGTCGGATCGACGACGGTGACGGTGCGCAGGTACCAGCCGGCGAGGGCGCCGTCGGGCGCGGCGGCCAGCTCCCAGCGCTCGTCCTCGCGCGTCACCAGGCCGGTCGTGGTCCACGCCGTCGACGACCAGCTCCAGGCGCCGCTGGGCGCCGGCGGATGCGGGGGCGCGGCGGTCGGGGCGTCGTCGTCGCGGGCGTCGTCGTCGCGGTCCAGGTGCGCGACCCCGCCGGCCCAGCGCAGCACCAGCTGGCCGTGCTCGAGCGTGGCCTGATAGGTCGCCAGGGTGCGCAGCCCGCGATCGCAGGGCGACGGCGTGGCGAGGTAGCTCAGCTCCTCGACGATGGCGCCGCCCGGCGTGGCGCGGACCCGCACCACCACGTCGGAGCCGAGCGCATAGCGCGGTCGTTGACTGCACGTGAACGGCACGCCGTCGCGGGCGATCAGCTCGACGTCGCGGTGGTAGCTGCCGGCCAGCGTGAGCCACTGTTCGGTCGGCGCCAAGGTCCAGCGCTCGCGCTCGCGGCGCGTGGTCGCGGCGTCGGCGCTGTCCAGCCGCCAGGTCCAGGTGCCGGCCAGCGCGCGCGTGGTCGCCATATCCTCGAGGCGGATGCCGTCGGGCGCGGCCTCGGGGGCGGCGCAGCCGAGCACGACGGTGAGCAGCGCCGCCCGCCCGATCACGACTCGCCGACGTCGGTCGAGTCGCCGCCCTGCCACTGCTCGACCACGGCGCCGGCCTGGATGAAGTAGCCGAGCTGGGGGTCGGTGACCCGGGCCGTGGCCAGCGGCGTGCCCGGGTGCCAGGGCCCGCCCTCGCCGCGGGTCTCGAGGATCGGCGTGATCTCGTCGTCGGCCGGACCCAGCTCGGAGATCACCGGGGAGGCGTCGCGCCAGGCCACGCTGTCGCCGCGCAGGGTCGGCGTGCGCGCGCCGCCGACGAGCACGCTCACCTCCCGGGCGATGCGGCTCGCCGACGGCCACATCCCGGCCTGCTCGGCGGCGCGCTCGAGGGCATCGGCCAGCGCGGCCCCGCTGGGCCAGCGCGCCTCGGGGTTGCGAGCCAGCGCGCTCATCACGACCTCGGCGATCGTCGCCGGGATCTCGGGTCGGCGGTGCGACGGATCGGGGATGGCCTGGTGCTGCACGCGGTGGCAGGTGTCGAGGTCGCTGGTGCCGTGGAACAGCGGCTCACCGACCAAGATCTCGTGGGCCAAGACGCCCCACGAGAACAGATCGACGCGCTGGTCGACCCGGCGACCACGCTCGAGCTGCTCGGGCGCGACGTAGGCGTACTTGCCCTTCACGACGCCGGCCTGGGTGCGGTGGGTCTGCAGCGCGGCGCGCGCGACGCCGAAGTCGATGAGCTTCACGCGACCGTCGGGCGTGAGCAACACGTTTTGCGGCGTGACGTCGCGGTGGATGACGTCGAGGGGCATGCCGTCGATGTCGGTCAGACGGTGCAGGTGATCGAGGGCGCGGGCCAGCGCGAGCGCGATGCCGACCGCGGCCGACAACCCGATCGTTCGGCGCTGGCGGGTGGCGGCGCGCAACACCGCGAGCAGCGACGGCCCCGCGATGTACTCGAGCGCCAGGTAGGGCCGACCGCCGGCGGTGCCGAGGAAGTAGGCGTGGGGCAGGTTGGGGTGGTGGCAGGCCAACGAGATGCGGCCCTCGGTGAGGAAGTACTCGATGAACTCGGGCTGGTCGATGAGGTCGAGGCGGATGCGCTTCACCGCGACGAAGCGGGGGCCCCCCAGCGGGCTGCGCTCCACCGCGAGGAAGACGTCGGCCATGCCGCCGGTCGCGATCCGCTCCAGCAGGCGGAAGCGGTCGATCGTGCAGGGCAGCTCTTCGACGAAGGTTTCCACGACGGCTCGCCACTATACCAGGCTGGGTCGAGGCGACGCGTGCGGTCGTCGCGCCGGCCCGATCGTTGCGCGACGTGGGTCTTGGCGCCGCGCGCGGCAGGAGAGTAGCGTCATCGCGTGCGGTGCGCGGCAGCGTTGCTCGGCGTGATGGCGGCGGCGGTCGTCGCGGCCGGGCCCGGCGTGGCCGCGGCGCAGCGCACCGGCGCGATCGTGGTGCCGTCGTCGCGCGCCTCGGTCGATGCGGTCGGGCTGGCGGCGGCGCTGGCCCAGGCCGGGGTCGCCGACGCCGACGTGCTGGTGACCGCGGCCCAGGTCCGGCGCGAGGGTACGGTGCCAGCGGCCGAGCTGGGCCGCTTCACCGAGGTCGGCCAGGTCGTCGTCGAGGGCTGGCGGGCCTACGTCGCGGCCGATCCCCAGTTCGCGGTGGCCCGGCTCGCGGTCGCGCGCGGCGACGCCGAGGCGCTGCTCACCCTCGACGGCGGGACCGAGATCTACGCCGACGCGTCGCTGCGGCTGGGCATCGTGCTCGCGCACCTGGGGCGCGGCGAGGCCGCCAGCGACGCGCTGCGGCTCGCCCATGTCCTCGATCCGGTCCGCTCCGTCACCTCTGCCGAATTCAGTCCTGATGCCGTGGCAGCCTACCAGGCCGCGATCGCCGCGATCCCGCCTCGGGCCCGGATCCGGGTCGACGCGTTGGCCGGCGCCGAGGTCGCGATCGACGGCGCGGTGGTCGGCTTCGCGCCGCTGGCCACCGAGGTCGCCGTCGGCGTCCACGTCGTCGTGGTGCGGCGCCGCGGCTACCGGTCGCGAGGTCAGGCGGTCGCGGTCACCGGGCGCACGCCGCTGGTCGCGATCGAGCTCGAGCCTGATCGCGGCGCGGCGGCGGTCAGCGCGGCGGTCCGAGACGGCCTGGCGGCGCTGCGCGATCGCGAGGCCAGCCAGGCCATCGACGAGGTCCTGACCTACGCCGAGGTCGATGCGGTCGAGCTGGTGGCGTCGGTGGTGCGGAGCGGCGCGCCCGCGCTGTTGGGCCAGCGCTGCACCGCGGGCCGGGCTTGCACCGCGGTCGTCGAGGTCGGCTACGCCGATGCCCGCGGCTTGCCCGGCGCGATCGCGCTCCTGCGCGAGCGGCTGGTCCGCGCCGATCGTCGCTATGGCGTGATCTTGCCCGGCGACCCCCGGGTCACGCGCGGCGAGGACGCGATCGTCGAGCGTGGCTGTCGGTCGTGCCGGCGTCGCTGGTACTGGCTGGGCGGCGGCGTGATCGCGGCGGCGGTCGCGACCGTGATCGTGGTGGCGGCGACCCGCGGCGACGACCCGCCGATCGTCACGCTCGATCCCGGCGACTTCCTGCGCTGACGATTCGGGTGCGACTTGGGCGGGCCGGCCACTCCTGGAGGGACGATGACCTGCGCCGACGATGGAACCTTCGGGGCGACGACCTCGCCCTGGCACTTCGAGAACTGGTCGCGGACCCGCGCCCACGACGTCGCGACCGGAGCGCGCCCGACCCGGGTCAGCCACCTGGTCGCGGCGGTGGTCGCGGCCGAGCAGGCCGGCGGCGTGGTGCGCGCGATCGGCAGCGGCTGGTCGTATCCCGACGCCGCCATCGCGGCCGAGGTGACGTTCGCGATCGAGACCGACCTGCTCGATCGGGTGCTGACCGGCACCGACGTCACCTCGACCGCGACGGTGCTGCCGTTTGCGCTCTCCGACGCGGTCCGTCCCGAGGCCCGCCACTACGTCCACGTCGAGGCCGGCATCAAGATCCACGCGCTGAACCTGGCGCTCGATCAGCTCGGCCTGGCCCTGCCCACGCTGGGCGGCAGCAACGGCCAGTCGCTAGCCGGCGCCATCTCGACCGGCACCCACGGCAGCGACGTCGATCTGCGGCCGATCGCCGACATCGTGCGCGCGATCCACCTGGTCGGGCCCGGCGGACAGGAGTGGTGGATCGAGCGGGCCGGCGCGCGCGCGATCACCGAACCGGCGCGGCTGGCGCAGGCCCGCGGGGCCGGGCTGCTGTGCGCCGATCTGCGCATCGTCTACGACGATCTGCTGTTCGATGCGGCGCTGGTGTCGGTGGGGCGGATGGGTATCGTCTACGCCTACGTCGTCGAGGTCTGCGACCGGTTCCGGCTCAAGCGCGAGCTGCGCATGACGAGCACGTGGTCGGTCGTGGCGCCGCTGATCCGCACCACGGTGCGCGACGCGGTCGCCCCGGCGACCGGCTATCTCGAGATCGTGGTGAACCCGTTCCGCGACGCGGCTGGCGATCACGCATGCATCGTCACGCGCATGCACCCGACCGCCGAGCCGCTGACCGCCGCCGGCGTCCCCGACGCGGCCTGGTTCGAGGCGTTTTGCAACCTGACCACGATCAACGCGATCCTCGACGCGGTGGCGCTGACCGTGCCGGCGCTGGTGGTCGCGGCGGAGGCGACCGCGCTCGCCGGGCTAGCGCCGCTGCTGCTGATACCCGACGGTGGGATCGCCTATACGCTGGCGTCGACCGCGGCGATCACCGCCGCGACCGCCGGCCTGACCGCGCTCGAGGCGGCGATCTTGGCGGCGCGCTCGGCGTCGGGCCAGGACCTGGCGCAGAAGGTGGTGTCGATCGTCAACATCGCCGTCGGATTCGGCCGCACCGAGATTGTGCCGGCGCTGGCGGCGCTCTTGCTCTCCAACCAGCGCAACCCGAGCGCCCCGTCGATGGTCGGCGAGAGTTTCCGGATGCTGACCGGGCAGCAGACGCCCCTCGTGCCGCCGCCGGCGTGCCTGCGGCAGGTCAACGGGCTCGAGCTCGCGCTCGACTGTAGGCCCGGCTGCGAGGACCTGTTCGGGTTCCTTACCTCGCTGTTCGCGCTGACCGAGGAGTTCTTGACCGTGAAGCGCCGGCCACCAGCGCTCGGCCTGTCGCTGCGCTTCACCCGCGGCACCGAGGCGCTCATCGGCATGCAGCAGTTCGCGCGGACCTGCTCGATCGAGCTCATCATGCTGCGCGGCATGGCCGGCGAGGCCGAGTTCCTGCAACGGGTCTACGCGATCGCGAAGCAGCACCGCGCGATCCCGCACTGGGGGCTCATCCACGAGGTCGACGCCACCGAGGTCGAGCGGCTGTACGGTGAGCGGTTGCTCGACTGGCGGCTGGCGCTGGGCCGGCTGATCGATCTGGGCGGCGGCCACGAGCGGACCTTCCGCACCGGGTTCTCGACGGCGCGCGGGCTCGAGCCGGCGTACCTGGCGGCGCTGGTGATCGCCGACAACGTCGGCGCCGCGCTCACCACTTGGACGCCGGCGCCCCGGGTCGAGGCCACCCGGACCGCGACCGAGGTCTACTTGCGGAATCGGTCGGTACGCGCGATCGCGGTGACCGCGGTGGCGATCTCGACCACCGCCGATGGGCCCGGCGCGCCGGTGTTCGCGGTGAAGGTCGCGGTGCCATTCGTGGTCGGAGCGCACCAGTGGTTCGCGCTCGACCTCGACTTCGTGGCGCGGACGCCGGGGCCGCTGTCCGGAACCGTGTCGATCACCTGCGACAACCCGCACGCGCCGATCGTGAGCGTGCCGCTGGCGACGTCGGTGACGCCGCTGGGCGCCCACGCCGAGCTGCTGCTCGCGCCCGCGGCGATCGACCTCGGGTTGCATCGAGTCGGCACCACCGCGTCGCGCAGCCTGTCGCTCACCAACGTCGGCAGCTACGAGGCGGAGCTCACCGCGGTGATCGAGCTGGTGCAGCCCGCCGGGCAGCTCGCGATCGGCCAGGTGACGATCGTCAATGGCAGGTTCCGCCTGGCGCCCGGCGCGACCGACACGCTGTCGGTGCTGTACGTCCCGACGGTCCCGGGCCCGGTCCACGCGATCGTGCGCGTGGAGGTCGACAGCCGAACCGACGCCGGCGCGAGCTACCGCTACCACCATCGCCACGACGTGCCGCTCGCCGCGGCGGCGTACCTGCCGGTCCTCGCGCTCGCGGCGGCACCGCGCACGGTGGTCGTCATGCCGACCCGGCCGATCGGCGGGCCGCTGCGTCCGCCGCTGTCCCCACCGCGGCTGCCCGCTCGCGAGCTGCAGACGCTCGACTTCGGCGCGGCACCGCCGCTGACCACGGTCGGCGCGTCGTTGTGGCTCCGCAACGACGGCGACGGCCCGCTCGCGGTGTCGGCGCTGAACCTGTCGGTGCTCGACGGCACGTTCGCCATCAACCAGACGTTCCCGGCGGTGGTGCCGGCGGGCGGCGAGCTCGAGGTGCCGTGTACGTTCACCGCCGGGACCATCCCGGGCTGGCGCCACAGCTGCAGCCTCGAGGTGGTGAGCGACGATCCTCATCGACCGATCGTGGTGCTCGCGGCGACCGGCGTCGCGGCCGGGCCGCACCTGCTCGAGCCGCGCGGCGTGTTCGACCTCGGCGATCTGACGCCGCCCGCGGTGGCGACGCTCACCTTCCAGTCCGACGGCACCGTGCCGGTGACGATCCGCAAGATCACGCTTCGCACCGGCTCGATGGCGGTGAGCGGCGCGCCGGCGTTGCCAGCGAGCGTGGCGCCCGGCAGCGCGCTGACCTTGACGATCACGTCCGCGTCGAGGCAGCCCGGCCAGTACGACGACACCCTGACCGTGATCCACAACGGCACCGGCACCACGGCGACCGCGGCGACCATGCCGCTGCGCTGGCACGTGCAGTGACTACGGCGTCGTGAAGTTCGCCATCACCGAGTCGGTGCCCCCGGCCGGCACGTCGACGTCGAAGCGGCGGCGCAGCTCGGTGTCGTCGCCGGGGAACACCACCTCGACCTGGTGGCGACCGGCGGTGACCGTCCACTCGTTGGGCGCGCGGCCGAGACGCTTACCGTCGAGGAATACCTCGCCCCACGGGTTGGCGCCGACCCGCAGCCGGCCGGTCCCGGCGGCGGCGGCGGCGTCGCGGAGCCCGAGCTCGCGGGCGTCACGCGGAAAGGGATCGCGGGGCACGGCGTCGCGGGGGACCGAGGCGCGCGCGTCGGTGGGGACGGTGTCGATGGGGACGGCGTCGATGGGCGGGGGGGCAGCGTCGATCGGCGGGGCGGAGGCGTCGACCGGCGCGGCGGCATCGGCGGCCACCGGCGCATCGACCGGGCCGACCGCGGGCGCGCGGGGCCGGCACTGCACGTAGCTGACGGCGAACGCCACGACGGCGAGTGCGCCGACCAGCACCAGCCACCCGGCGCGCGCGGGCGGTGCGGAGGGCGCGGCGACGGCGCGCAGGGGCGCCGCGGGCGAGGGCTCGGGGCGATCGTACGAGCCGGTCGGCGGCAGATACTCGCCGGTCGGCGCGTCGGCCGAGCTGGCGTCCGCCGCGGTGACCGTATCCGTGAACGTACCCGTGGCCGTATCCGTGACCGTATCCGTGGCCGTATCCGTGGCCGTATCCGTGGCCGTATCCGTGACCGTATCCGTGACCGTATCCGTGACCGTATCCGTGACCGTATCCGTGACCGTACCCGTGACCGGGCCCAGCACGCGATCCAGCTCGACGTGAGTCGCAAAGGTCGCCTCGCGCACGGTCGGGCGTCGCTTGCCGCGCGGACCGGAGCGCGGCACGACCTGCGTCGACGGACCGCCATCGCCGCTCGCCGCCTCCACCGCGTCGTGATGGGTGGCGGGCGCGTCACGACCGCCGCTCACCGTCGGCGGGCACACCCGCGCCACCAGCGCGGCCAGATCGCGGCCGCCGCGCAACTCGGTCTCGTCGGCCAGGAACCGCTGCAGCGCCGCGCTTACCTCGGCGGCGTTGGGCCAGCGCGCGGCGGTGTCGCGCTCGAGCATGCGCATCACGATCGCGTCGAGGCGCGCCGGCAGCTCGGGCTGGATCGTCGACGGCGCCACGATCGGCGCCGAGGTCACCGCGGCCAGGGTCGCGTCGGCATCGGCGCGCCCGAACAGCCGCTGGCCGGTCACCATCTCCCAGGTCAGCACGCCCAGCGAGAACAGATCGGTCTGGCCGGTGAGCGGCTCGCGGCGCGCCTGTTCGGGCGACATGTACGCGAACGATCCCGTGGGCAGGCCGCCATCGCCAGCGTCGGTGGATTCACCGAGCCCGACCGCGATGCCGAAGTCGACCAGCTTCACCTCGCCGTCGCGGGTGACCATCACGTTGCGCGGCGACAGGTCGCGGTGGATGACCCCGGCGCCCTTGCGGTGCGCGTAGTCGAGCCCCTTGGCGATCTCGGCGGCGACGTGGGCGGCGATCGCCGGCGCCATCGCATCGCCGCGCGCCAGCACCGCCTCGGTGAGCTGCCACAGCGTCGGCCCGTCGACGTACTCCATCGCGATGAAGTAGGTGTCATCGACGACGCCGAGCTCGTAGATCGGCACGATGTTGCTCTGGCTCAGGCTGACCAAGGTCTTGGCCTCGGCCACGAACAGGTCGACGAAGGCACGCTGCGACGACAGCGCCGGATGGATCTGCTTGATGACCATCGCCTTCTCGAACCCGCCCGGCCCGATCAGCTTGGCGAGGAAGATCTCGGCCATCCCTCCGACCGCGAGCTTGTCGGTCAGGAAGTACTTGCCGAACGTCGTCGGCAGCTCGGTCATCTGGCGCGAGTGTATCATGCGGTGGTGCGCGTCTCCGGGCTCCTCGCGTGCGTCGCGTGCGCGATCGCGGCGTGCGGCGAAGACGGCGCGCGGCTGCGGCTCGCGCCGACCAACCCCGGGCCGTGCGGCCACCCCGACGACGCCCGCACGATCCTGGTGACGCCGCTCGGCGATTTCCTCGTCGGTCGCCGCGCCATCGAGTTGGGCAGCGCGGTCGAGCTGGCGGCGCTTCCGGCCGCGACCCGTAGCCTCGCGGTCGAGATCCTCGGGCCCGGCGGCGAGGTGGTCGCGATCGGTCGCACCGCGCCCTTCGTGCTCGACGCGCTGGCCGACGGCGACGTCATCCCGATCGCGATGGCGGCCCCCGACGGCATCTGCCCGGCCGGCGTGCTGGGTGCAGCCCGCGATCGCGCGCGCATCGCGCGAGTCGGCGATGGCGTGCTGGTCGTCGGCGGCGCCGCCACGGCCAGCGCCGAGCGCTACGATCCGCAGACCGAGACCTCGACTCCGGTCGAGCTGCCGCCCGGCTTCGGTGGCCTCGGCGGCGTGGTCGGCGCGTCGCTCACCGCGCTCCCTGACGGGCGGGCCGCGTTGATCGGCGGAGCCCGGCCCGGCTTTGCGATCTACGAGCCTGGGCGCGGCTTCACCGTCGCGACGCTGCTGACCGAGGTGCGATCCCATCACGTCGCGCTCGCCCTCGACGCCACCCACGTCTTGGTCGCCGCCGGCTGCGGCATCGTCGACGATGACGGCGCCTGTGCGGCCGGCGACGCCCGGCGCAACGCCCGCATCGTCGATCTCGCCACCGGCGCGATCGGGGCCGGCCCCACGCTCACCATCGCGCGCCTCGACGGGGCCGGCGTGCTCGAGGTCGCTGCCGACGGTCGGCGCACCGCGGTCCTGACCGGCGGGGTCGACGTCAGCGGCGCGCCGGTGACCAGCGCCGAGCGGCTGTCCCTCGACGGTGGCGCCCCCACCGTCATCATCGACGCCGGCAGCGCGATCGCGCGGCTCGACAGCGGCGCTTTCGTCACCGCCTTCGGCCCGGTCGACCGCGCGCGCGCCGGCGGCGCCGTGATCGTGCCGGGCCTCGCCACCGCACGGGCCACGCCGATGATCGCCGCCAGGGCCGGCGCGGTCTTGGTGACGCAAGACGACGGCCTGGTGATCGGCCTGGGCGACGGCGCGCCGGTCCGCTACCGCCCGAGCCAACACGACTGGCAGCCGGTCGCAGATCCCGGGGTCGCGATCGCCGGATCGCCGGCCGCGCTGCGTTGGGACGACGGGACCGTGCTGGTCTTTGGTGGCCGCGACGCCGGGGGGGCGCCCAGCGCCGCGGTGTGGCGGTTCCGGCCCCGCCTGCTTGGGCCCTTCACCGGCGCGCTCGCGCTGGTCCCGGGCGACCCGAGCACCGATGCGCCGCTCGCGCCGCTCGATCCGGCCAGCGTCGATCGCAACGGCGGTTGGCGGGTCGGCGGGTCGGCGCCGAGCTGGGCGATCGTGGGCGGCCCCACCGCCGGGCTCCTGCGGGCCGAGCTCGCCCTGGTGGTGCCACCGACCGGCGTCGCCATCCTGACCAGCTTCGTCGACCCCGGCGATCACGACCGCATCGCGATCATCCCGGGCCAGACCGTCGCGCTCGAGGAGGTCCGCGCCGGCGTGCCCACCGTGCGCTGTCGGGGCAACGCGGCGCCGCCGGCCGGCAGCTTCGCGGTGCAGGTCGAGCTGGCCGCCACCACGCTGCGCGTCGTCGCCGGTGGCACCGTGGTGCTGTCGTGCTCGCAGGACGACCGCGTGCGCGGCGCGCTTGGCGTGGCGTCGCTGGGCGCCCCGGTCGCGATCGAGTCGATCACGATCGGAAGGTGATACGGTCGGCCGGTGCGCCGCGCCGCTGTCCTCGCCTGCGCGCTGGTCGCGTCGGCCGCGCCCGCCACCGTCCACGCGTACAGCTACGAGCTCTCGGCGCGCACGATCGGCCAGCTCTACCAGCTCCCCACGATGCGGCTGCTCGGTGGTGATCTGTGGCTGTCGCGCCGGCGCTTCACGCAGACCCTCAACCTGTCGATCTGGGACGTCGGCGATCTGGCCGCGACCCGGGCCCGCCGCCGACCCGGCGCCGTCGACGACGGCCCGACGATCTGGTTCACCGGCTACCTGCGCCTCGATCACGACTTCGGCGCGTGGACCATGGGCACCGTCGACGTCGATGGCCAGACTCTCGACGCCATCGACGAGATTCCCGAGCTGGCCGGCCAGAGCCTCGGCTTCGCGATCCCGTATGGCTACCTCGCCGTCGACGGGCTGGGCGGGCGGGTCGACCTGCGCTTCGGTCGCCAGCTCCGCATGGACGAGCTCGAGAGCGGGGCCGTCGACGGGCTCACCGCGCGCCTCCACACCGGCACGCCGGTGCTGGTCGAGGTGCAGGGCGGCCTGCGGGTGCGCGACACCAGCCCGCTGGCGCTCGCGGGCAGCGACCTCGACGGCGCCGCCGGCGCCGATTGCCGCGAGTATGTCGAGGCCGCCACCGCTGGCGCTGGCACCTGGCAGCTCATCGATCGCAGCCGCGCCGGCGCCGGCTCGAGGTATGGCTCCGACCTCGCGGACTGCCCGCAGCGCGAGGCGCTCATGCCGACCGCGTCGGTCGCGCTCGAGACCGACGGGCTGCGCCACCTCGACGCCCGGGTGAGCTACCGGCGCAGCCAGTCGCGCACGGTCGGCGTCATCGACGGCGTCGACCGCCTCGATCATCCCGACACCGGCCTTTACCCCAACGAGCGCGGTCAGGCCCCATCCTGGGGCGTCAACGAGGAGACGCTGGCGGCGAGCGCGCGTGGCGCCGTCGCGATCGGGCGCACCCGGCTGGCGCCTTGGGCCCACGCTCGCTACTCGCTGGTCCACGGCGTCGTCGACGAGGCCGGCGCCGGCCTACGGGTCGAGCGGGGCGCCCACATCCTCGAGCCCGAGGTCGCGCGGGCCCGACCGGTCTTCGACGCCGACTCGATCTGGAGCGTGTTCGCGGTCGGCGCCAGCGCCGACGCCCGCTTGTCGTACCGGTACGCGCCCAAGCACCGCAGCTACCGCGGCCACGCCGCGAGCTGGCTGCGCCGCTACGATGCCGACGACGTCACGCTCGCCCAGTACGCCGGGGGCGGCACCGTGGCCGCCGAGGTCGACCTCGCGGCGCGCTGGCGCGGGCAGGGCGAGCTGTTCGTCGACGACGGCTACGGCGGGCGGCGCTTGGGCGGTCTCGCGATGGCGCGCTGGCAGCGCACCCGCGACCTCGTGTTCACAGGCCGCGCCGGTCTCATCACCGTCGACGCCGACTTCGCGACCCGGGTCACCGGCACCTCGGCCAGCCTCGCGGTCGCCACCCAGTGGCAGGTCGATGACGGCATCGCGCTCCACGCCAGCGGCGAGCTCACCGACAGCCCGCTGGCCGGCCTGGCCTTTCGCACGCTGTTCGTCGTCGATCTCGCCTTCGAGCCCGAGATATGAGCCTGCGCGCGCTGGTCCTGCTGCTGCTCATCGTGGTGCCGGCCGCGGCGCTGGCCGGTGGCGATCGCGGTCCGTCGCCGGTGGTGTTCGCGCCGCAGCGGCTCCCGCTGGTCTTCTCGCACGCCCAGCACGTCGGCGCGCTGGCGATGGCGTGTACGGCCTGTCACGACCGCGCGCTCACCTCGCGCTCGGCGGTGGATCTGCTCACGCCCTCGGAAGCAGCCTGTCGCGGCTGTCACGCGATCGATCGCGGACGCGGCGCTGTCGCCGGTGCCACCGCGACCGGCGCGTGCGCAGCTTGCCACGCCGGTTGGGAGCCCGGGCTCGCGGTCGCGCGCGTCGTCATCCCGCCGCCCAGCCTCAAGTTCAGCCACGCCGCCCACGCCTCGACCGCGTGCGCGGGCTGCCACCCCACGGTCGCCAGCGCCGGGCTCGCCACCGTGCGCGACCTGCCCACGATGGACACCTGCCTGGGCTGCCATGACGGCGCTCGGGCCGACCGCAGCTGCACGACGTGTCACCTGGCGACCGCGGGCGGACGGGTCCGCACCGCGCTGGCCGATGGCGCCCTGACCCCGCGCGGCGGCGTGAGCGGCGCCGACCACGGCGGCGACTTCGGGCGCGACCACGCCGCGATCGCGCGCAGCAACCCGGCGGCCTGCGCGTCCTGTCATGAAGAGCGGGATTGCATCGACTGCCACAATGGCGTGGTCCGGCCGATGGATTTCCACCCGGGCGACTACCTCGCGCTGCACCCGGTCGAGGCTCGTCGCAACGTGCCAGACTGCGCCGCTTGTCACAAGACGCAGTCATTCTGCATTGGCTGTCACGAGCGGGCCGGCCTCGCCGATCGCGGCCAGACCGACTTCCGCAGCAACGTGGCGTCGCGGCGGTTTCACCCCGACGGCTGGGCCGCCACCGACCGCGCCCTGCCCAACCGTCACGCCGGTCCGGCCCGCGCCAACCTGCGCGAGTGCACGTCGTGCCACCGCGAAGAGACCTGCCTGAAATGCCACTCTGCCGAGTCGGCCTCTCCCCAGATCTCGCCGCACGGCCCGGGCTGGCGTGGCTCCTCGCGTTGCCGCGCGCTCGCCAGCAAGAATGGCCGCATGTGCCTGCGCTGTCACATCGACCTCGACCCGGTCGCCTGCGACTGACCGCCTTCAGGACAAGCGGTCACCGCGCAGGTCGAGCGACGCACGAATTGCCGCCAGCTCACGAACGCCTCCTGTCGGAGGGATCAGCCTACCCGCTCTGGGGCCCCGCGATCCATCTGGCTCGCGCAGCGATCGGGTAGTCGGTGGGGCAGCGGGTCAGCGGCGGACGCCGACGCAGGTGCCGGCGCGGCAGGTGGGCACGAAGGCCGATGCATCCTGGCCGGGGGGGCAGGCACCGGCGAGGTCGCAGATGGACGTGTTGCAGCGTACGAGCTTGCACTGATCCCGGGCGGCGGCCAGGCCGGCGGTCGAGCGGGCGATGGGCTCGCCGGTCGAGCATTGCGGGCACGCGCAGCAACCCGGCCAGTTGGATACGGTGCAGTCGGTGTCGCTCGTGCAGCTGTCGCCGGCGAGCCTAGAGTCGGTGTCGGGCGCAACCGGGGCCGGCGCGACCGGCGCCTGCGCGACCGGGGCCGGCGCGACCGGGGCTGGCGCGGGCCCTGGCGCCCGATCGTGAGCCGGCGTGCGGGTGCACGCGGCGACCAGCAGCAGCGTCGCAGCGGCGGCGCGCATCAGAAGTCGCAGGTCGGAAAGTCGGAGCAGGTCGCGTTGTCCGAGCACCAGCCGCTCGCGCACTGGGCCGACTCGCCAGCGCCGCCGCCGCGGCTCATGCACGTCGAGCCGTTGGGCAGCAGCTCGGCGCAGACGCCGACCGGCGGCTGGCTGCCCGTGGTGATCGCGCAGTAGAGGCCGAGGTTGCAGCCGGTGTCGTCGGAGCCGAAGCCGCCGTCGTCGCTGCAGGTCTCGGCGAGCACGCCGGGCGCGCGACAGACGCCGTTGTCGCAGGTCATGAAGAAGCCGCAGAACCGGGGCACGCCGTTGACCGGGCCGCAGGCCTCGTTGGCCTGGGGCGCCGCGCTGCAAGTGCCGACCGCGGTGCTGGAGGTCGCGTCGCAGTACTGGTTGCCGAAACAGCCGGTGAGGTTGCCGCGGTCGCACATGGCGCCGGCCGGGCGCACGTCGCGGCAGGTGCCCGACGAGGTCTGGGTGTTACCGACGCACAGGAGCTCGCCCATGCACTCGGCGTCGGTGCGGCACACCGCGCCCGACGGCTTCGAGATCGTGCAGATGCCGGCCGCGGTGCTGTTGTTGAGGCCGCCGTTGCAGAACAGGCCACCGTCGCAGTCTTCGTCGCCGTCGCAGATCTGGCCGGCCTCGCCGGTCGCGCAGACCGACATGTCGCCGTTGCCGCTCGAGCGCGACACGCAGCGATCCTGGGGGCGGCAGAACGCGCCGCCGGTGCATTGCTGCCCGGCCGGGGTCGGCGCGCGGCACACCTGCGACGTACACAGGTTGCCGTCCATGATGCTGTTGTCGACGCACTGGGCGCCCGGAGTGGCACACTCGATGTCGTTCTGGCACAGCTGCCCGTTGTTCACGTTGCCGACGATCGCGGCGCAGGTCGCGAAGACGTCGTCGCCGCCCTTGAAGAGCGAGCAGCCGGTGCTGCGCAGGACCTGCAGGCAGGCCTGGGCCGCCGTCGGGTTCCACTGGGCCCGGCCGCTGTCGACCGCGTCGCGGATGACCACCTTGAGCGGCGTCGGCGGGAGGCCGCCGAAGACGTAGAACGGCAGGTCGGCGCAGTCGATGCCGTCGCGGTTGCTGCCGGCGCAGTCGGTGTAGACGTCGCAGATCTCCTGGCTCAGGCAGGTGAAGAAGTCGTCGATGCTGACCTCGGCCTGGGTGCACGGATCGACCACCGCGTCGATCTCGAGCGCGTCGGTGCCGGCGTCGGGTTGGAGGACCACCTCACCGCACGCGGAGGCCGCGAGCAGCACGAATAGCAAAGCGAAGGCGTGGCGCATGGTTCCCATTGTCGCACGACTGGTCGCCTCGTCGTCACGCTGCCACCTCGCGTGATCGCGCTTACAGGGTGGCGCCCTGGCTGATCCACTGCAGGAACACCCGGTAGTCCGGATCGTTCACGTCGAGGAAGGTCGCGTTGGGGTGATTGGGCGGAGCCTCGAAGAGCGGCTTCGTGAGCAGGAGCGAGTCGGCCGGCGTGATCAGATCGACGACGCCGAGGCGGGCCTTGATGGCGTCGTACGTCATCATCACCGGCAGGTCGTAGGGCAGCACCGCGGCGAGGCCGCCGGCGGTGTGGCAGTTGGCGCAGCCGAGACCGCCGTTGGCCGCGGTCTGCAGCTTCGGGTAAACGTCGGCAGTGAAGGTGCGCGCGCCCGATCCCCCGCCGCCCATGCCGGTGGCCCCGGTCACTGCCAGGGTCGCGCCATCGGCCGTCGCCATCAGCTCGATCCGCTCGGTCTGAGGCGCGCCCATGCCCGTGGTCGAGGTGACCTCGAGCGTGACCGGACCGGCCGGCACGTCGAGGAAGCCGACGCGGGCCCGGCCGCCAAACCCGGTCGAGGTCGCGACGGTCAGGTTCGAGACCAGGTCGCCCTGGGCGCCAAAGAAGTACGGGCCGAGGCCGATCGGCGCGGCCGCGCTGTCGACGAGGACGATGGCGTCGAGCGCGAGACCTTCGAACGGCATGCCGTTGTTGCGGCGCAGCTCGGCGAAGACGACCGCGGCGCCGGCGGTGGGCGCGAGGTTGAGCGAGGTGTACTGGCGGCGCGAGTCGGGCAGGGACACCACGAGCAGGTCGCTCTGGACCGACTCGCTGTCGATGCGGACCGGCAGGTTGCGGGTGGGCCGGAACTGCAGGCGCGACGTGGTCACGTAAAACACGCTGCCGGGCGGGACGCCGTCGAGGCGGAAGTCGCCGGCGGCGTCGCTGGTGCCGGCCAGCGCGGGCTCCATCCCTTCGGTGGCGAGGTCGACCGTCGCCAGCGGCAGGCCGGTGAAGTAGTCCTTGGCCTTGCCGGTGAGCGCGAAGGTCACCGTCGGAGTCGCGTCGAGGCCTTGGCCGGCGTCGACGTGGGGCGCGGCGTCCACGGCGGTCAGGTCGGGGGCTTCGCCCGCGCAGCCGGCCGCGGCGGAGATCAACACGAACGCGAGCGATCGGCGCATGGTGTTACCGTCGAGCAAGCGCCGCGCCAGCGCCGACCTGCGCGAAATGATGTCGACCTGAGTCGACACGGGTGGGGGGGACACCCCCAACCCAGCAGCCCGGCTCCCAGCCTTGTCTGGATTGGCTAGGGCCCGTATGGTCCGCGCCCATCGGGCCCATGGCCCGTGACAAGGAGCTGCGATGCTGAGCGACAAGCTGCGCGAGGCCCTCACGTTCGACGACGTCCTGCTGGTGCCCGGGTACAGCGAGGTCCTGCCGCGCGACGTCGACGTCGCGACCCGGCTCACCGCCCGCATCGCGCTGCGGATGCCGCTGGTCAGCTCGGCGATGGACACCGTCACCGAGTCGGCCACCGCGATCCGCATGGCCCGCGAGGGCGGCGTCGGCTTCCTGCACAAGAACATGTCGATCGAGCACCAGGCGCGCGAGGTCACGCGGGTCAAGAAGGCCGAGAGCGGCATGGTCGTCGATCCGGTCACGGTCGGCCCCGACCGCCGCCTCGAGGACGCGCTGGCGATCATGCGCGCGCACCGCATCAGCGGGCTGCCGGTGGTCGACGGCGAGCGCCGTCCGGTCGGCATCCTCACCAACCGCGACCTGCGCTTCGAGCGCAACCTGTCGCAGCGGGTCGGCGACGTGATGACCAAACAGCTCATCACCTGCAGCGACGGCGTCGGCCTCGACGCCGCCAAGGAGCTGCTGCACAAGAACCGCATCGAGAAGCTGCTCGTCATCGACGACAGCGGCCGCCTCAAGGGCCTCATCACGATCAGGGACATCGAGCAGGCCGAGGCCTACCCCTTCGCCGCCAAGGACGAGCTCGGGCGGCTGCGGGTCGGCGCCGCGGTCGGCGTCGGCGGCGATCGCGAGCAGCGGATCGACGCCTTGGTCGCGGCCGGGTGCGACCTCATCTGCATCGACACCGCCCACGGTCACTCGGCGGGCGTCCTCGAGGTCGTGCGCACGACCCGCAAGAACTTCCCCCAGATCCAGCTGGTCGCCGGCAACGTCGCGACCGGCGCCGCCACGCTCGCGCTCATCGCGGCCGGGGTCGATGCGGTCAAGGTCGGCGTCGGCCCCGGCTCGATCTGTACGACCCGCATCGTGGCCGGCGTCGGCGTCCCCCAGCTGACCGCCATTGCCGACGCGGTCGAGGCCGCCAACGCGGCCGGCGGCGTGCCCATCATCGCCGACGGCGGCATCAAGTCGTCGGGCGACGTCGCCAAGGCGCTGGCCGCCGGGGCCTCGACCGTCATGATCGGCAGCCTGTTCGCCGGCACCGACGAGGCGCCCGGCGAGGTCATCTTGTACCAGGGCCGCAGCTACAAGTCGTATCGCGGCATGGGCTCCATCGGCGCGATGCGCGACGGCTCGAAGGACCGCTACTTTCAGGACGACATCGAGTCGAGCGCACCCCAGAAGCTGGTGCCCGAGGGCATCGAGGGCCGCGTGCCGTACAAGGGCCCGCTCCGCGACTCGCTGTACCAGCTGGTCGGCGGCCTGCGCTCGTCGATGGGCTACGTCGGCGCCGCCACCATCGGCGAGCTGCACGACAAGGCGCAGTTCGTGCGCATCACGTCGCAGGGCCTGCGCGAGTCCCACGTCCACGACGTGATCGTCACCAAGGAAGCGCCGAACTATCGGCTCGAATAGAAGCGCAACCCATGTCCCACCAGCTCGTCCTCATCCTCGATTTCGGCTCGCAGTACACGCAGCTCATCGCCCGCCGCATCCGCGAGCACGCGGTGTACTGCGAGGTCCATCCCCACGCGCTCACGATCGAGAAGATCCGCGCGCTGGCTCCGGCCGCGATCGTGCTGTCGGGCGGGCCGTCGTCGGTCTACGAGGCCGGCGCCCCGTCGGTCACGCCCGAGGTCTTCGAGCTCGGCGTGCCGATCCTCGGCATCTGCTACGGCGCCCAGCTCACCGCGCACCTGCTCGGCGGCGATGTCCGGCCTTCGGACAAGCGCGAGTACGGCCGCGCGGTGGTGCGGGTGAAGCAGGGCGGGGCCGGGCTGTTCCGCACCCTCGCCACCGGCGAGCAGCTCACGGTGTGGATGTCGCACGGCGACTCGGTCGAGGTCTTGCCGCCCGGGTTCGTCCACCTTGGCGAAAGCGACAACTGCCCGAGGGCGGCCTTCGCCGACGTCGCCCGCAAGATCTACTGCATCCAGTTTCACGCCGAGGTCGTGCACACGCCGCGCGGCGCCGAGATCCTCGCCGGGTTCCTGTTCAGCGTCGCCGGGCTGCGCGGCGACTGGTCGATGGCGACCTTCGCCGACGAGGCGGTGGTCCGGATCCGGGCCCAGGTCGGGCCCGAGGGCCGCGTGATCTGCGGCCTGTCGGGCGGCGTCGACTCGTCGGTGGCCGCCGCGCTCATCCACCGCGCCATCGGCGACCGGCTGACCTGTATCTTCGTCGACAACGGCCTGCTGCGTCGGGGCGAGCGCGAGCAGGTCGCGGCGATCTTCCGCGATCACTTCAAGATCGATCTGCGCGTGGTCGACGCCGTCGACCGGTTCCTCGACGCGCTGGCCGGCGTCACCGACCCCGAGCGCAAGCGCAAGATCATCGGCTACGAGTTCATCGCCGTCTTCGACGAGGAGGCCAAGACCGTCGGCGACGCCCAGTTTCTGGCCCAGGGCACCCTCTACCCCGACGTCATCGAGTCGGTGTCGGTGCGCGGCCCGGCCGCGGTGATCAAGAGCCACCACAACGTCGGCGGCCTGCCCGAGCGCATGAACCTCAAGCTGGTCGAGCCGCTGCGCGAGCTGTTCAAGGACGAGGTGCGGCTCCTGGGCGCCGAGCTGGGGCTGCCCCACGCGATGATCAGCCGCCAGCCGTTCCCCGGGCCCGGCCTGGCCGTCCGCTGCCTCGGCGAGCTGCTCCGGCCCCGCCTCGAGTCCCTGCGCGGCGCCGACGCGATCGTCGAAGAGGAGATCCGCGCCGCCGGGCTCTACGAGCAGATCTGGCAGGCCTTCGCGGTGCTGCTGCCGGTGCGCTCGGTCGGCGTCATGGGCGACAACCGCACCTACGACGAGGCCATCGCGATCCGCGCGGTCACGTCCCTCGACGGCATGACCGCCGACTGGGTCCCGCTGCCGCACCAGCTGCTCGGCACGATGTCGGCGCGCATCATCAACGAGGTGCGCGGCGTGAACCGCGTCGTCTACGACATCACGAGCAAGCCGCCCGGGACCATCGAGTGGGAGTGAAGGCGCTGCCGGCGCTGGCGCTGCTGATCGCGAGCGGGGCCGTGCCGGCGAGCGCGGCGCCGCTGGTCGCCGAGGTCGCGCCCGGCGTGACCGTCGACTGGACCCGGGCGATCGTGACCGCGCGCGGCGTCGGGCCCGCCGATCGCAACGCGCCGTCGCCAGCGGTGGCCCGAGTCGGTGCGCGGCGCGCTGCGATCTCCGGCGCGCGGGCCCGGCTCCTCGCCGCGGTGGGCAGCTTGCCGGCCGTCGGCGGATCGCTCGGCACGGTGGCGGACGCGACCCGGCTCGCGACCGAGGTCGAGGCCGCGCCGGTGGTCGACGAGCAGCTCGGCACCGACGGCTCGGTGCGGGTGACGATCGCCGTCGGCACCGAGGCGCTCCGCCTCGCGATCACCGGCCCGCGGGCCGCGCCCGCCGACGAGGCCGCGCCCGCGACCTGGATCGTCGACGCTCGCGACCAGCCGTCGACGGTGCCGGTGATCGGCCTCGCCCTTGCCCACGGCGTCGACCGCGCCGCCTTCGCGATCCGCTACGCGACGACCATCCCGAGCGCGCCGGGCGCGACCAGCGTGCGCGCGACCGCCGCCCGCGCCGGACAGCTCGACCTCGACGGCGCCTTGCCGCCGGCTGGCGCTGCGGTCGTCGTGGTGGTACGTCCGGACCCGTGACGTCGACGACGCTCCCGGTCGCGCTGCGCCGGTTCGCTCCGGTCGCGCTGCGCCGGTTCGCTCCGGTCGCGCTGCGCCGGTTCGCTCCGGTCGCGCTGCTCCGGTTCGCTCCGGTCGCGCTGCGCCGGTTCGCTCCGGTCGCGCTGCTCCGGTTCGCTCCGGTCGCGCTGCTCCGGTTCGCTCCGGTCGCGCTGCGCCGGTTCGCTCCGGTCGCG
>Ga0209181_10000512_pt1 | contig 72279 bp, 52 predicted proteins | sample MAT05_FD_187208 | JGI IMG/M metagenome (GOLD analysis project Ga0209181, IMG submission 187208) | Freshwater microbial communities from Lake Fryxell liftoff mats and glacier meltwater in Antarctica - MAT-05 (SPAdes) (version 2) | ecosystem: Environmental > Aquatic > Freshwater > Ice > Liftoff... | reverse complement strand
CGCCGGTCGTGGTGAGACCTACCGCATCAAGGATCTGCTCGACAAGTTGATCGCACTCGCGAGGGTGAAGGTGGAAGTCCGTCAGCGGATCGAGCCAGAGCGGAAGGCCGACACTGCGGTGACCCGAGCGGACTCGCGGAAACTTCGCGAGACAACGGGTTGGATACCCCGTATCCCTCTCGAACAGACACTTACGGATATTCTCGATAACTGGCGAAAAACGAACGGCGATCGGCCCGCGTGAACTTCGCCAGAAGTGTTTCGTCGCTCTCTGGGAAGGCTTGTCCATGAAAGTCGCAGTAATCGGCACCGGATACGTTGGGCTGGTCACGGGAACGTGTCTGGCGGAGAGCGGCAACGATGTTGTCTGCGTGGATAACAACCCGAACAAGATCCAGACGCTCAACGACAACCGCATCCCCATCTACGAGCCGGGGCTTCACGAACTCGTCCTGCGGAACAAGCGGGAAGGTCGCCTCAGTTTCACCACGGATCTGTCAACTGCCGTGCGTGCCGCGAAGCTTGTGTTCATCGCCGTAGGTACGCCCCAATCCGATGAGGGTGACGCTGATCTCACGGCTGTGTTCGCGGTGGCGGATGCGATCGGCGAAGCCCTCAAGGAACTCCCCGCAGGGAAACCCGGTGAACGGATCGTGATCACCAAGAGCACGGTTCCCGTCGGTACCAACGCGAGCGTCGCGGCACGGCTTGCCGCGAAGGGTTGCGGCCATGTTGATGTGGCGAGCAACCCCGAGTTTCTCAAGGAAGGCGCCGCGATCGACGACTTCATGAAACCGGATCGAGTCGTGGTCGGCGTTCGCAATTCCGAGGTCGGCGAAGTGTTGCGGGAACTCTACTCGCCGTTCTTGCGAACGGAACGGCCATTTCTCGTGATGACGCCCGAGTCGGCCGAGATGACGAAGTACGCCGCGAACGCGATGCTTGCGACAAAGATCAGCTTTATCAACGAGATGGCGAACCTCTGCGATCGCCTGGAGGCAGACATCAATGACGTGCGGAAGGGGATTGGTCACGATCAGCGGATCGGCTTTCAGTTTCTCTTCCCTGGCCCCGGCTACGGCGGCTCGTGCTTTCCAAAGGATGTGGAAGCAATCGTCGCGATGGGTCGCCGCACGGGGTTGCCGTTAAAGCTCATGCAGGCCGTGGACGCGGTCAACGATGCTCAGAAGGAAGTGCTCTTCCAGAAGATTTGGACTCACTTCTCTGGGCAATTGGAAGGGAAGACGCTCGCCGTGTGGGGGCTTGCATTCAAGCCGCGAACGGACGATATTCGCGAAGCTCCGGCCCTCACGCTGATCAATTCACTCCTGGGAGCCGGGGTGAAAGTGCGGGTCCATGACCCCGAGGCGATGCCCAACGTCCGCGAAATGTACGGGGACAAACTTCACTACGCCGACCGCCCATATGGAGCGCTCGAAGGGGCGGATGGGCTGGTGATCGTCACGGAGTGGCAGGAGTTTCGGAACCCCGATTTCGAGATCATGCGGCGACTGCTGAAGGGCCGCGTGATCTTCGACGGCCGAAACATCTACGAACCGCGACACATGGAATCGCTCGGCTTCAGCTATCACGGGATGGGTCGCGGCCACAAGCCAGGCTGATCTTCGCAGCTCAGCCGCCGCTGCCAAGTTCGTCGAGGAGGTGGCCGAGCTTGGCTTTCTTGGTCTGCAGGTAGTCGCGGTTGTGGTCGCCCGGCACCATCTGGATCGGAATCCGCTCCACGATTCGCATTCCGTAACCCTCCAGGCCGATCACCTTGCGGGGGTTGTTCGTCAGAAGGCGGATGTCGCGCACACCGAGATCATAAAGGATTTGCGCTCCGATTCCGAAGTGACGGAGGTCGGGTGCGAAGCCGAGGCGGCGGTTCGCCTCTACCGTGTCCAGACCCTCTTCCTGCTGAAGTTTGTAGGCCTTCAACTTGTTCAGTAGCCCAATGCCGCGGCCCTCTTGCCGCATGTACACGATCACACCGCGACCGGCCTTGGCGACCTGTTGCATCGCGTACTTCAATTGAGGTCCGCAATCACACTTTGCTGAGTGGAGAACATCGCCTGTCAGACACTCACTGTGCATACGCACGAGGGCAGGTTGCTCCTGCACGGGAACGCCTTCATCGGTCGCAACCCCGATACCGCCGAGAGAGAGCGCAAGGTGCGGTTCCTGATCCACGATCGAGGAATAGGCGAACAAGTCGAACACGCCGAAGTCGGTTGGCAACTTGAGGGCGATCTCGCGGCGGATGAGCTTCTCGCGATGTCGTCGATGCTCGATCAGATCAGCGATGGTGCACATCTTCAGGCTATGCAGCTGACAGAACGTCTGCAGATCGGGAAGCCGGGCCATGGTGCCGTCTTCGTTCAGGATTTCGCAGATAACCGCGGTTTCCCGAAGTCCCGCGAGTCGGCACAGATCCACGCTCCCTTCCGTGTGGCCCGCGCGAACCAGCACGCCACCAGGCTTCGCGATGAGGCCATCCATGTGCCCCTTGTCACGTACCAGGTCTTGCGAGGTGGAATTCGGATCGGCACACACCTGAATCGTGCGGCAGCGATCGAAGGCGGAAATGCCCGTGGAGACGCCAAAGCGTGCGTCGAAGTTGTGCGTGAATGGCGTTGCGGTGGGATCGAGGTTCACGCCTGGGAGCAGATCCAACCCCAGGCGATCAGCATGCGGTCGAGCGAACGAGACGCACAATCGGCCACAGGCGTGGCGAATCATAAAGTTCACCGCCGCCGGCGTGATCGCCTCGGCTGCCATTACGATATCGCCTTCGTTCTCGCGATGTTCGTCGTCGACAAGAACAATCATCCTGCCTGCACGAAGTTCTTCGAGAGCAACGTCGATCGAGCAGAAACCGCGGTTAGAAGTGGGCATCGTAGGTCGCTGTCCGTGTGGAAGTCTGTTCGCCTCTGGAATTGTACGCGAGGCGAGTGCCAACTTCTCAACCAGGACCACCTGGACCCCCAGGTCCGCCTGGTCCGGATGGCATGACTTTCACTTCGCGAAGATCCGACTCAACCCGAACCGCCCGCCAACGGTACTGCCGTTTGCCGAGTTCCATGAACTCCGGTGGGCTTGTCGTCCCCTGGGCTGGATTGGCTTCGGCCCGGAGTTTCTTCAGATCTGCAAGCACGTCGGACTCCGTGCAAATAAGAACTAACCGCCCACGTGCTGCGGTTCCGCTTCCGAACAGGGGAACCTCGCACGGGACGCGGACTTCAATCCCGACATCCGTGACGGTCAGAACACTGCTCACGTCGGTCTTCTCGTTGTCCTTGATGCGTCGACCGGTTGGAAGCAACCCGTACTCGAGCCAGGTGCGAAGGAACAACTCCCTCAACTCCGTGGAGGGTTCGCTGCCATCACGGTGACGGACGAACTGATTGCGGATGTATGGCGCGTAGTCAGGGGTGATCGTGAACGCGAGCGGCAAGTCGAAGCTCCAGATGCGGGCGTGAGAGGCAATGATCGCCCGCTGCATCACGGCCGGATCAGGAGTCGGGACGATCTGCGACTGGTAGAGGAACGCTCTGGCACTTGCACCAGACGCCGCCATCTCCAGGAATGCACGAGATGCCGCCTCCGCCGATCGCTCCAGTTCCGCGACTCGCCAGCCATATGGAGTCCGAGAGACCTGGTCCTGAATGATGTACTTTTGACCCTGCTGGAACGAGATTGCCCACTGGCGACCGACAAGTTCCGACTTGGAGACATCCGACTTGACCCCACCTTCCATCCCACGTAGCTCAAACTCGATTGGGAAGGTCCCTTCCGGACATGTCAATGTCGTTGTGTAGGTGCACTTGGTCGTGCCCGGTTGATAGAGCCAGTCCTTGACGATTCCCTTGCCGACGGCGCAGGCACCGGGGTTGCGTTTTGCGAGAAGGACGACATCCGCTTGTTCGAATGCAAGATATGCAGGCCCGAATTCGGCTTGAAGTCGAGCCGTATCCTCTGGACTGAGCGCAGTACGTCGGCCGGGGTCGAGAGTGCGAAGGAACGCGCGGTTGAGATCATCGTTCAGGATGTAGCCGATCCATTGCTCTGCCTGATTTGCCGCGTCCCGGCGGACCGAGTAATCGATCGCGAAGAGATAGGCTGAGAACCCCAGGCCGCCGACCAACCCGGTCCACCAGGCACTCTTGACGAGATCGAGGCCGAACAGGATGCCGGTCCGCGTCCCCTCCGAATTCTGGATCATCTTTCTCGCCGCGAACGACAAGACAATGGCGATCACGGGGAGGATCATCAACTCGGGCAGCAGGAGCGGCTTCTTCTCGCGAAAAGCGACCAACCCCAGGACTAACAGGAGGCTGACGTACAGATTTGCGGCCGCGGAAGCTCCCACGGCGACCCAGGACACCGAGACGTAGGGTGTGGTATCAGCAGTGGAACCAAGTGCGGGTGCTGGAGTCGGGTCGGGCATAGGGGAAACCCGGGTGGTGATGCAATGACGATGCGCGTTCTACGCCGAGAATGGGCTGGGAGTTCGACAGAAGTCAGCAGCGTTAACCGTCGAGTGGCTCACGCTGCAACTTTGACAAACTCAGTCTTCCGAATCTGCACGAACGCCGGACCCAGGCATCGGCGGTGCGGCACCGGGCATGCCGGGGTACGATCCGGGGAGGTTCGCCATGATCGTCTGATTTCGGGCCTTCTGGCCACCCAACTGGATGTTGCCGCTGCCATCAAGGTAGATCTTATCTTGCAGGATCTCCTGGATGACGATCGCCATCTTGTCCGCACCTCGCATTTCCACCAGCGGCTTTGCTCCGGTGTTCAGCGCGACCATTCGCTTCTGAATCAGGGTGGACAGTTTGAACCGTCCCCCAACCTTGTTTACGATTCCTTCTTCCTTCAGCTCGTCAAGCATCGAAGTTACCTCGTTGGAAACCGGTCTCGGACGAGTCGCTCCAGTTCCGCGACTGCCCGATCCAGATTTTCGTTCACGATCACATGGTCAAACTCATTGACCCGCGCCAGTTCCTGGCGGGCCGTCTCTAATCGTCGCTGAATCCGTTCTTCGCTCTCCGAGCCTCGCCCTCGCAATCGGGCCTCCAGTACCTCAAAGCTCGGAGCGACAACAAACACTGTGAGGCATTCGGGGCATAACTCACGCACTCGTGCCGCGCCCTGAACGTCGATCACCAGGACGACCCCGATTCCCGCTTCCAGATAGGGATCGACTTCCGAGCGCGGGGTGCCGTAACAATCCCGGCCATGCACAACCGCGGATTCGAGCATCTGACCAGTATCCAGCGCGGACTGAAACTGCTCTCGCGTCCAGAAGTGGTAGCTGATCCCCTCCGCTTCACCGTCGCGTTGTTGGCGAGTGGTTGCCGTTACCGCTCGCCGCATCTGCAAGTTGCCCAGGTGCAAGAGTCGCTCGACAACCGTAGTTTTCCCAACTCCGCTTGGCCCTGAGACAACGATCAATGGTCCATGTGTGAATCTGGGAGCGTGAGTAGCTGGCTGGAGGCTGACTGCGTTTTCAGGTTCGGGGTTCTGGTTCCGCATTCCGCGCTCCGAATTTCGCATTCAACTCATTCTATGTTGAGAGCCAGTTCGCGGATCTTCTCCAGTGCCGATTTCATCTCGATGACGTGCCTCGAGATCGCTACGTCGCCTGCCTTGGAGCCAAGTGTGTTCGTTTCGCGACCGATCTCCTGAATCACGAACTCGAGTTTGCGGCCAGCCTCCTCGCCCTTGCGGACAAGTTCCGAGAATTGATCCAGATGGGCCGACAATCGCGTGATCTCTTCCGCCACGTCGCTGCGGTCCGCGAAGAGAGCCAGTTCCCGAATCACATGGTCGGGATCAAGCGTCACACCGGTATCGCCAATTGACTGACGGACACGTTCGAGAAGACGTGTTCGATAGTCGGAAGTTACTGAGGGTAGTAATGTGCGGATCGCGGCAACTTCGCTGGAGATCGTGCCGTGCAAGGCGAGAAGTTCGGTGGCCATCGCCCGGCCTTCTTCGCTTCGCATCGTGGTCAGGTTGGCCAGCGCGGCATTAAGCGTTTGCTCAACCACTGGCCACTCGTCAGCAGGAGGCGATCCCGGAGAACGAGTTTCCGGTGCCACTCCTGGTAATGCAAGAGCACCAGCAAGAAGCGGTGCGGCATACTCCGGAGTTCCCGCCGTTTCACAAGCCGAGCGAATCTGCTTCAGATACGCCGACAGCGCGATTGTGTTGAGAGTCTGCCCAGTTGTACCGCCCTGGCGTTCGACGCGAACGTGAATGGTGATCGTGCCGCGGTGAACGTGCCGTCGAACTACCTTTTCGAGCTCGGCTTCGAACATCGGATATGGGTCAGTGCCCCGGACCGACACTTTGAGGTGCCGATTGTTCACCGCGCGGACTTCAACCCCAACCGCCAGCCTGTCGGTCTGGGTTCGGGATTCCCCGAACCCGGTCATGCTGAGCAACACGAGGGTGAGCCTCAGGTGTGAACTGACGGAGAATCTGAGTTACTGCCCGGTAATTCCCGGAGTGTCAACGGAACGTACGGTATCGTACTTGACCACCTTGACGTGAATCATGATGACCAACACCCACACGCCCGCGAACCAGAGGGTGATCTTCACGAACTGGTCAGCAGCCCGTGAGCCGAACGGGCTGGACCCGCCGGCACCGCCGAACGCCCCCGCAAGTCCGCCGCCCTTGCCACGCTGAATCAGGACAAGCAGCATGAGCATCAGGCCAAGCCCGATGACGGTCAGATTCAGAAGATGCGAATACCATTCCGCGCCAAAGAGGGCCACGTGCCGACCTCCACTCAATGCTCGGATCGGGTCGAAGCCCGATCGGGTCAATTGTTAGCCTACGGAAACGGGTGCGTTCTGGATAGGGGACATTCAAGCGCCCGCAGCCTTCACGATTGCCAGGAACTGATCGGGCTTGAGGCTGGCGCCGCCGACCAACCCGCCATCCACGTCGGGTTGCGCGAAAAGCCCGGCAGCGGTTTCGGGTGTCACGGAACCGCCGTAGAGGATGGGAAGGGCATTGGCGATTTTCTCGCCGTGGAGCGTCTGAAGTTTTCCGCGAATAAACGCATGAGCGGCCTGTGCCTGATCGGGCGTCGCGGTTCGACCAGTCCCGATGGCCCAGACAGGTTCGTATGCGATGACCACCAGTTCCATCTGTGCGTCAGTCATCCCCGCAAGTGCTGAGTAAACCTGGCGCTGAAACACCCGCTCCGCCATATTTCGGTCGCGTTCAGTCAGTGTTTCGCCAACGCAGAGAATGACGTGCAAACCCGAATCGACGGCTGAGTGAACCTTGTGGTTGATCGAGATGTCGGACTCACCCAGGATATGCCGGCGTTCGCTATGGCCGACAATCACGTACTTGCAACCGACTTCCTTGAGCATTCCCGGGCTGACTTCGCCCGTGAACGCGCCCTTGGTTTCGTTGTGAACGTCCTGGGCGCCGAGCGTGACGCTCGATCCCTTCAGCGCTTCCGCGACCGACACCAGCCAGGGGAAGGGCGGGCAAACTGCAACTTCGACCGCCGTGCTTTTGCCGACGCCCTGCGCCACTGCCGTGGCCAATGCCTTGGCCTCGGGCAGTGTCGTGTTCATCTTCCAGTTGCCAGCGACGAACTTCTTACGAGGCATGGGTGATTCCTGGCAATTAGCCCGCTATGCGTGATGGGTCAAGATGGAGTCACGCCGCCACAAGTGGCGAGCGATCGGTCGATCAACTCTCGGTTGGTGCCCAGAACTCGCGACCAAGAGCGCCAGCCAGTTTGCGGAGGTCGCCCATCAGATCCAAGAACTGGTGGGGGAGAAGCGCCTGGGGGCCATCCGAGAGCGCCTTCTCCGGGCAGTTGTGAACCTCGACGTGTACTCCGTCGGCTCCAGCAGCAACGCTTGCGCGGCACATGCTTGGGATCAGGTCTGGGCGACCGGTCGCATGGCTCGGATCCACGATAATTGGCAGGTGGCTCTGACCCTTCACGTTTGGAACTGCGCTCAGGTCGAGCATGTTGCGGGTGCTGTCCTCGAAACTCCGCACGCCGCGTTCCACCAGCACCACGTCCTTGTTTCCTTCCGCGAGGACGTACTCGGCTGACATGAGCAGATCCTTCACAGTCGCGCTCATGCCTCGCTTGAGTAGCACGGGAGTCTTGGTTTTCCCGCACTCTTTCAAGAGGTCGAAGTTCTGCATGTTGCGGGCACCGATCTGGAGCATATCGGTGTACTTGCACACGAGTTCGACTTGCCGTGGGTCCATCACTTCCGTGACGACCGGCATGTCGTACTTCTGCCCGACTTCTTTCAGGATCTTCAGGCCGTCTTCGCCCATTCCCTGGAATGCATACGGGCTTGTTCGCGGTTTGAATGCTCCACCGCGAAGGATGTTTGCCCCGCCAGCTTTTACGTACTTCGCGATTGCGTCCAGCACCTCGTAGCTCTCGATAGCACAGGGGCCAGCGATCATGGCAAGGCTTCCGCCGCCAATGCGAACCTTTCCGACATACACAACACTATCGGCCTTGTGGAACTCGCGGCTCGCGAGCTTGAACGGCTTCATGATGTTGAGGACTTGCTCAACACCCGCGATGGCCGAGAAGTTCTGGGCTTCTGGCTTGGTTTCGTCGCCGATGACACCAACGATGGTGCGGCTTTCGCCACGACTCACGTGCGGGGTGAAGCCCAATTCACGGACCCGTTCGATCACGTGTTCGATCTGTTCGAGGCTGGCGTCCGGTCGAATAACGAGGATCATGGGGAGTGTCGGTTATCAGTTATCAGTAGTCAGTTGGGAACCAGCGAGAGGATCCGCTTAACTGCACACGCTCATGTTACGGGTTGGAAGACATGATGACAGCGCGGGCGAAGCGGACTTCGCCGAACGGCTTATATCTGAACCATTCTAAAACCGGCTCTCGGCCATTCTTGGGGAAAGTGATGATGTGGTTTGGTGGGGTAGGCAGGCATTCTTGTCTGCCTGCCCCACCAATACCAACCACCACCCGAAAACTGATCACTCGTCGGCGGGGGTCGCGTGCGGGAAGGAGCCGAGAACGCTCACGACCTCGCAGGTTGCTTCCATTGCTGCAATGGCCTTGCGGACCTTTGGATCTTCCCGATGCCCATCGAAATCAATGAAGAAGACGTATTCACCCTTTGCTTCGGGATAGGGGAATGATTCGATCCAGGTCAGGTTCAGTTTGTTGCTCTTGAAGATCGTCAACACATCGGCGAGGGCGCCTGGTGAGTGGCTGATCTGGAACATCATTGCGGTTTTGTCATTGCCGGTCTTCGCGCTATCAGATGGCCCGATGATGGCGAACCGCGTTTCGTTGAACGGCGAATCCTCAATGCTGTGGGCGAGTACGTTCAATCCCCACTTCACTGCGGCCTGACGGCTCGCAACGGCTGCAACGTTCAGTTCCGTTGTCGCAAGTTTCGCTGCGTCGGTTGTGCTCGCCACGGGGTGGAGAGTGGCCTGCGGAAGGTTCTTGCTCAGCCAGTTCCGGCACTGGCTGAGTGCCTGATCCTTGCTGTAAACCCGTCGAACTTCCGACTGGTCGCAGTTTGCAAGCAGATGGTGGTGAACCCGGAGGCGAATCTCCGCGCAAATCTTCACTTGCGGGGTTCTGATGAACATGTCGAGCGTGTCCGCGATGCGGCCATCGGTCGAATTTTCCAGCGGAACGACACCGTAGTCCGCATGGCGACGGACAACTTCCTCGAAGACGGTCGCGATGTTCGCGGTGGGGTTGTATGCAACCGCTTCGCCGAATCGCTCCAGTGCGGCGAGGTGACTGTAGCTGAAGAGCGGCCCAAGGAACGCGATCTTCTGAACCTTCTGAACTGCTCGGGAACCCGAGATGAGTTCGCGGAAAATCGCCTTGAGCGTGACCTCGGCGAGTGGTCCTTTGTTCGCTGCGAGGACATTGTTGATGACCTCGACTTCGCGGGAGGCCGAGAACACCTCGCCACCCTGATCGGCCTTGACCTTGCCGATCTGTCCCGCGACAGAGGCTCGCTTGTTCAGGAGGTCGAGGATTTGGAGATCGAGCTTGTCGATCTGGACGCGCAAGCCCTTAAGGTTCGTCGCAGCTTTTTCCGGCGACGGCTGCGCTGGCTCGTGATCGTTCTTACGCGTCATGGGATTTCTCGGCGGGACAAGCCGTGGTTCGTGGTGAATGTACGGGGTGACAGCGGGGTGTCAACGAACAGTACGTGGCAAATACCTGGAGATTCTGGCAGTTTTGCATTTCCACTCGATCCAGTTGGAGCTGGAACTATTCGTAAATCATTTGCTAGTATAATGTTGTTGCGAAGAGGCCGTATCGGCCGCAAAACCAGCATGGATCGGGCTGAATGGTGGGAATCAACAGGGATTTCGAGAGGGCGGGCACCCATAAATCCTGTTTCTGGAACAGGTTGCAGACCTTCAAGCGTGAGTTATCCTCAAAATTCCCCAAGAATTACGGAGAAGCGACTCCCGACGTGGGTTGATGGTTCGTGCTTCAGACTTTTTATCTAGGGGCTGACTGCTCCCTCTTGACGTCTTCGCCATTTTGCTTGTGGATCTTCTCCACTCATGGTGGAGTGATAGCCTTGGCACCACTGACTCTGAGAGATTCAAGGAAATCCCATGCATCGCGTCGCGATCCTCGTGTTGTTCCTCATCGTGCCTGCCGCAGCCCGGGCCGACAAACTCACGCTTGTTGCTGGTGGTGGGACAGGTGCCGATGGGACCGACGCCACCAAAGCGAAACTGATCCAGCCGTTCGGGGTTGATTTCGTTGGCGACAAGATCTTCATTGTTGAGATGGTGAAGGGGGAACGACTCCGGACAATCGACTCGAAGGGCGGTCTGATCACGCTCGCGGGGAAGGAAGGCGTGAAGGGCCAAGATGGTGATGGCAACAGTGGGCCAAGTGCCACATTCAATGGAATGCACAGCCTTGCGGTTGGCCCGGAGGGGATGATCTACCTCGCGGATACGTGGAACAACCGCGTTCGCAAATACGACCCAAAAACCGAAAAGGTCACCGCTTTCGCGGGAACGGGGGAGAAAGGCTTCACCGGTGATGGTGGCCCTGCGGAGAAGGCCAAATTCGGGGGGGTCTTCTGCGTCAGTTTCGATCCCGAGAAAGCGAATCTCTTCATCACCGATCTGGATAACCGCCGCATCCGCAAGGTGGAGATGAAATCGGGAATCGTGACGACCGTAGCGGGCAACGGAATGAAGGGGACTCCCAAGGATGGTGAGGATGCTGCGAAGCAACCGCTGGTTGACCCGCGTGCACATGCAGTGGACAAGGAAGGGAACTTGTGGATACTCGAACGCGGTGGACATGCCCTGAGAGTGGTCGACAACAAGGGGATCATCCGCACCGTTGCCGGGACCGGGAAAGCGGGCATGGGGACTGGCAAAGCACTTGAGTCCGCGATGAATGGCCCGAAACACGTGAGCATCGACCGGGATGGAACCGTGTTAATCGCAGACACAGAAAACCACCGGATTGTGCGCTTCAACCCAAAGGAAGGCACGCTCAGTGCCGTGGCGGGCACGGGGAAAAAGGGTGCTGCAGGTGTGAATGGTGACCCGTTGAAGGCCGAGTTCAGCCAGCCGCATGGCGTGATTGTTCACCCGAAAACAGGGGAGATCTACATCTCTGACGCGAACAATGGCCGAGTCCTCAAGATCGAACGAGAGTGACTATCCCCTTAACTTTTGGGGGTTCCCGCAACTGTAACGGTTGCATTGTTTCCCTTGCGAGAAATGATTCCGGGAGTAAATCGGGAAAAGAGCCTCCCCGTATCTGCCAGCCAGAATATGTTCGGAGTTACGTAAGAGTGCCATATTTCCGGTTGGCAGGGGAGCACACCCGCCGGAGATGACGTAGGATGGTGTTGGGTGAAATTCTCCGAGGAACGTTCGGTGTCGGCATTTGAGCCAGTCCGCTACACAGCCCTGACTGATGTGGGCGTGAAACGGAGTCATAATCAGGATGCGTGTGCCGTTCAACCGGCGGTTGATGCCGTCGCGTATGAAGCGAACGGGCACGTATTCGTTGTTGCTGACGGCATGGGAGGTCACGCAGTCGGAGAAAAAGCCAGTGCGAAGGCCGTTCGCGATATCCCATTCCTGTACTTGAAGCACGTCCGAGAAGGAATCTGCAACGCACTTCGCAAGGCGTTCGTTGAGACGAACGCGGGCATCCATTCAATCGGCGAAGAGAACCCCGAATTCCGTGGGTTGGGGACCACAGGCACCGCCCTCGTGCTTCGCCCCGAAGGTGCCTGGGTTGGTCACGTCGGTGATAGTCGTTGCTACCGCATCCGTGATGGACAAGCTGAACAACTTACCTTCGATCATTCCTGGGTCTGGGAGATTGCCCGACGGCAGGGCGTCGATCCTGATGAACTCGGTGACTTCAAGAAGAACGTAATTATCCGCTCCCTCGGGCCAGATGCCGAGGTCGAAGTCGATGTGGAAGGGCCACACCCGCTGCAACCCGGCGACACGTTCCTGCTTTGCAGTGATGGTCTCACGGGTGTAGTGACTCCCCAGGAAGTTGGAGTCATCGTCACCGCGATGCCGACAGATGATGCGGCCCGCTTGCTCGTGCACCTTGCGAATCTTCGTGGTGGGCCAGACAACATCACCGTGCTAATCGTACGTGTCCCTGGTGGGGCTGCCTCGGATGACTCGGATAGGAAAGCTTCACGCCCGGGGATTCTTCGTCGTGCATTTGTGGCATGGAATCGGCTGATCCCATGGCCTTATACGGCGCTTGGATGTGGATCGCTGATCGCGCTGATTTCGCTTGCGTTGCGTATGTCTGAAGCTCCCGGCTCAGTTCCCTTGTTTTTGTTCGCTGCCGTCATCATCCTCGCGGGATTAGTGGGACTGGTTCTTGATGTCAAGAAAGAGCCTTCGGATGATTCGCAGACTCAGGACGACAAGCCACGAACGTTGAACATCTACAAGAAACACGACTGTGCGATCACGACAGCCGTTGCAGAGAAGTTCGCGCAGATCGAGACTGAACTCGCCGCTGGGATGAAAGGCCACGACATCCCCGCCGACTGGGATGCTCATGAGAAACTCGTGTTGGCTGTCGAAAAAGCAGGCAAGCCAGACTCGATCCCTGCCTTCCGAGCACGTTGCGATTCGTTGTTGTTTCTCGCCGAGGCATTTCACAAGTCTCGCCATAAAGGTGAATCCTTTCGGCCCAACTGGTGAAGTCGGATTTCCGTCCCACCTCGACGTGGAACCGGATAAACTATCCCCAGAACTACTGCCTGCTCACCCTGCGTCGCAGGGCTTGCCGAACGTTCCTGTAACCCTCCTGAGGTGTGCCCGTGACCTACTCCACCGGCTCACTCCGTGCGATTGTCATTCTGCTCGCTCTCCCATCACTGGCTCATGCCCAGGCGATGACGATCGACTTCAATCGCGATGTGCGGCCGATCCTGTCTAACAATTGCTTCCAGTGTCACGGCCCCGATGAGAAGGTTCGCAAGGGGAAACTCCGGCTAGACACGCGGGAAGGGGCGCTCGAATCCGCAGTTGTCCCAGGTAAACCCGAGATGAGCAGCCTGTTGCAACGGGTGATCTCGAAGGATGCCGATGAGGTGATGCCGCCGGCGAAACTGGGCAAGCATCTCACTCCGCGTGAAGTCGAGATCCTCACGGCGTGGATCAAGGACGGAGCAAAGTACGCGACTCACTGGGCGTATGTGAAGCCGGTGAAGCCTGCTGTGCCTGTCATTAAGGATGCCAAATACGTTGTGCGGAACGGGATCGACGCATTCGTCGCGGCAAGGCTCATTCAAGAGAAACTCGCACAGCAACCCGAGGCCGATAAGTACACGCTGGCTCGTCGTGTGGCACTCGACCTCACAGGCCTTCCGCCGACTCCAGAAGAAGTGGAAACGTTCGTGAAGGATGCCTCGCCGGAGGCCTACGAGAAATTCGTCGATAAGTTGCTCGCGAAACCCGCGTTCGGTGAACACTTCGCCCGTCTCTGGCTCGATCTCGCCCGCTACGCCGACAGCGCCGGTTATGCCGATGACCCAGCACGGACAATCTGGAAGTACCGCGATTACGTCATCAACAGTTTCAATACCAACAAGCCGTTCGATCGCTTCACGGTCGAGCAAATCGCGGGTGATCTACTGCCGAACCCCACGACGGAGCAACTCATCGCGACCGCGTTCCACCGGAACACGATGACGAACAGCGAGGGTGGTACCAACGACGAGGAGTTCCGCAACGTCGCCATCGTTGATCGCGTGAACACGACGTACATGGTGTGGATGGGAACCTCGATGGCGTGTGCCCAGTGCCACACGCACAAGTACGATCCGATCACGCAAAAAGAGTTCTTCGGCTCCTTCGCGTTCCTGAACAATACCGCAGACGCCGACCGGCCCGATGAGAGTCCGACCCTTCCGTTTTGGGCCGACGATCAGCTTGCGAAGAAAACCGCGCTCGATGCCCAGATCGCAGAGCTCGAAAGCAAACTCAAGGGGAAGAAGCCCGACGAAATGAAGCCTGATCGAGACAAACTCGCAGCACTGAAGAAAGAAGTCGCGGGCGTGAAGCCGATCACGACGGTCCCGATCATGAAGGAACTCGCGGCTGCTCAGCGCCGCAAAACGCGACTCCAATTCCGCGGCAACTTCATGGATCTGGGCGACGAGGTGACGGAAGGAACGCCGGCTGCGTTCCACGCACTTCCGAAGGACGCCCCGAAGAATCGCCTGGAGTTCGCCAAGTGGTTCGTCAGCGTTGAGAACCCCCTGACCGCTCGCGTTGTGGCGAACCGATTCTGGGAGCAGATGTTCGGGACCGGGATCGTCCGAACGAGTGAAGAGTTCGGCGCTCAAGGCGAGTTACCCAGCCACCCCGAGTTGCTCGATTTCCTTGCGGTTGATCTGCAAACCGACTGGAATGTGAAGCGGTTCATCAAGCTGATCGTGCTGTCTGCGGCATATCGGCAGTCTGCAAAAGTTTCGCCTGAACTCTTCGAGCGTGACCCCGAGAACCGTCTGTTTGCTCGGGGCCCGCGGGTGCGGATGTCGGCCGAAATGATTCGCGATCAGGCGCTGACCGCAGCGGGGTTGCTCAGCCCGAAAATGCTCGGGCCATCGGTGAAACCACCGCAACCGAATCTGGGCGTGAGTGCGGCGTTCGGTGGTTCGATCGACTGGCAAACCAGCACCGGAGAGGACAAGTTCCGCCGTGGAATCTACACGCAATGGCGGCGCTCAAACCCGTACCCATCGATGTCCACGTTCGACGCTCCAAACCGCGATACTTGCATCGTTCGTCGTGCCCGCACGAACACGCCGTTGCAAGCACTCGTGACAATGAACGATCCGGTCTACATCGAGGCAGCACAGGCACTCGCCCGGCGGGTGATCGAGAAGGGCGGAAAGACCACAGCCGAGAAGGCGACGTTTGCTTTCAAAGCGTGTCTCGTGCGACCTCCGACAGACGCTGAGGTAGCACGGCTCGTGAAACTGTACGACGACTCGAAGACGAAATTCACCAAGGATGCCGCCAAAGCAACGCAGTTCGCAACCAACCCACTCGGGCCACTCCCAAAGGGAATGGATACCGCCGATGCCGCCGCGTGGACCGTGGTCGCGAATGTCCTGTTGAACCTCGACGAGATGCTGATGAAGCGTTGACCTGTCTGGGCGAGCGGTGGGTTTGAACCCACTGTTCTCGCTCATCTTGAACAGAGGGTTCAAACCCACCGCACGCCAGGAACTGTACACATGAACCCGAACCTTGAACGTCTGCAAGCCATCACGCGCCGGCACTTCCTTGAGTCGTCGTCACTCGGGCTTGGGGGCCTGGCATTGTCGCAACTCTCCGGCAGTGCACAGGCCGATACGCCTGGCGCTCCGCGTGCAACCGACGACCCATTGTTCCCACGCAAGCCGCACTTCCCCGGAACAGCCAAGCGAGTGATCTACTTGCACATGTCAGGCGCGCCCCCGCACCTTGACCTGCTCGACTACAAACCCGAACTCGTGAAGCACGACGGCGAACCATGCCCCGATGAGTATCTCAAGGGGAAGCGGTTTGCCTTCACATCCGGCGTTCCAAAGTTGCTGGGGACCAAGCAACCGTTCAAGCAGCATGGCAAGTCCGGCATCTGGATGTCCGACGCGATCAAGCCGTTGCACGAAGTGGCCGACGACGTGACCGTGATCCGCTCGATGAAGACGGACGAGTTCAACCACGCACCAGCGGAACTGCTCCTCTATACTGGCTTCGCACGGCAGGGTCGGCCGAGTATCGGAGCCTGGACCTGCTATGGCCTCGGAAGCGAGAGCGCGAACTTGCCGGGGTTCGTCGTGCTGATCTCGAGTGGTGTGCAGCCCAGCGGCGGGCAAGGGTGCTGGGGCAGTGGATTCCTCCCTTCCGTTTATCAGGGCGTGCAGTGTCGCAGCAAGGGCGAACCCGTGCTGTACCTGTCAGACCCGCCCGGGATGGATCGCGACATGCGACGCCTCGGATTGGATGCCATGAAGGATCTGAACGAGATCCAGGAAAAGGAACTTGGCCATCCCGAAACACGAACCCGCATCTCGCAGTACGAACTTGCCTTCCGAATGCAGCTTTCGGCAACCGAGGTAATGGACATCTCCCGCGAGCCAGCCAAGGTTCTCGAATCCTACGGAGCAAAGCCGGGGGCGGGTTCGTTCGCGAACAACTGCCTCCTCGCTCGGCGGCTCGTCGAATCTGGTGTGCGGTATGTCCAATTGTTCGACTGGGGCTGGGATTACCACGGCACCAATCCGAATGAGGATATCCGCGATGGTCTCACGAAGAAGGGCACGATCACGACGCAGGCGGTCGCAGCGCTCATCAAGGATCTGAAGAACCGCGACATGCTCAAGGATACGCTGGTCATCTGGGGTGGCGAATTCGGCCGCACGCCGTTCCGCGAAGGTCGCACCGCAGGCGGTCAGGTGTTGGGTCGCGATCACTACCCGGATTGCTTCTCGCTCATGCTCGCCGGTGGCGGTATCAAGGCGGGGTACACGCACGGCGAAAGCGACGAACTGGGTTTCAAGGTCGGAAGGGATCTCGTGCATGTCCACGACCTGCAAGCCACCCTGCAACACTGCCTGGGATTCGATCACACAAAGTTGACCTACCGCTTCCAGGGACGCGACTACCGGCTGACCGATGTTCACGGCAAGGTTGTGAAAGAGATCCTGAGTTAAAAGAAAACATGATCCACAGATTGCACAGAAGACACAGATTTCAAAAAGACAGATGAAGAGTAGACCGAATGCACTGGTTTCTTTTCATCTGTTTTTGAAATCATGTGTCATCTGTGGATCGACTTATTTGGACTACCCCAATGCGCACCACTGCACTTGCTATCCTGCTTCTCGCGCTCGGCACCGTTGTTGCGGCCGACGATGTCTTGACCCAAAAGCCCACGGTGGCATCGACCGTGGAACGCGGTGAAACGCCGAAGCCTCCCGTGGTCGCGCCCCCGACCGTGGACACGGCCAAGCTCTTTGCTGGCGGTCCGACGCCGTTGTGGATCTGGGGTGACGACAACAACAAGAAGTACTTCCTTCGCACCGAGTTCGCAGCTTCGGACGTGAAGTCCGCGAAGCTCAAGGTTTCTGCGGACAACCACGTCGTGTTGTTTGTGAACGGCAAGCAGGTCGCCGCGTCCGATGAATGGAAGGATGCCGCGGAAGCAGATGTAACCAAGATCCTCAAGGCTGAGGGGAACGAGGTCATCGCTGAAGTCACCAACGATGGTGGCGTCGCGGCCTGTGTGTTCAAGCTGGTGATCACGGACGCCAAGGGCGAGACGAAGTACGTCGTGAGCGACGAGACCTGGACCGCCTCCGTGAAGAATGGTGGAGATCAGTTGAAGGTGAAGAAGGTTGCAAAGTACGGCGATGGTCCGTGGGGCAAAGTGTTCGAAGGATCGGCAGTGACTGTTGGAGGCACGAAGGTGCCGAGCGGTACGTTCGTAACCCTTCCCGGATTCAAGATCGAGAAGCTGTTCACCGTGCCCGCGAAGCAACTGGGTTCATGGGTCAACCTGACGACCGACGACAAGGGCCGGCTGATCGCCAGCGATCAGGGCGGGTTAGGGCTGGTACGCATCACGCCGCCGAAGATCGGCACCGATGAGGAAACGAAGGTCGAGAAGATCCCCGCCAAGATCACTGCGGCGCAGGGGTTGCTGTGGCACAACGGGGTGCTCTACGTCGTGTGCAATGGCGGCCCAGGCAGCGGGTTGTATCGCGTCACGTCATCGAAAAAAGACGACGTGCTCGACACAGTCGAGAAGCTCAAGGCGATTCAGGGCGGCGGCGAGCACGGACCGCACGGGATTCGCCTCTCGCCGGACGGCAAGTCGCTGTTCATCATGTGCGGGAACCACACTCAGCCACCCGCTAAAATCGACCACAGCCGCGTCCCGAAGAACTGGTCCGAAGATCACCTCTTGCCGCGCCAGTGGGACGCCAACGGCCACGCTCGCGGTATCCTCGCTCCGGGCGGCTACGTTATGTCCACCGACTTCGATGGCAAGACGGCCGAGATCTTCTCGATCGGCTATCGGAATCAGTACGACTTCGCGTTCAATGCCGACGGCGAGATGTTCGTGTACGACTCCGACATGGAGTGGGACATGGGGATGCCGTGGTATCGGCCGACGCGGGTTTCGCACACGATCAGCGGCGGTGAGTACGGCTGGCGCAGCGGTACGGGCGTGTGGCCGAGTTACTACGTGGATAGCCTGCCCGCGATGGTGAACATTGGGCCAGGTTCGCCGGTGGGGGTGGAATTTGGGTATGGAGCCAAGTTCCCCGCGAAATACCAGAAGGCGTTGTTCATTTGCGACTGGACATTCGGCACGATGTACGCCATCCACACGGAGCCAGATGGAGGCACCTACAAGGGAACCAAGGAGGAATTCCTCAGCCGCACACCGCTTCCGCTGACGGATGTGGTCATCAACCCGGTCGATGGTGCGATGTACTTCACAATCGGTGGTCGCGGCGCGCAAAGCGAACTGTTCCGCGTGACGTATGTCGGAAAGGATTCGACGGAGAAAGTGAACTACACCACGGCAGTGACCGCAGAGCGAAAGTTGCTCAAAGAGATTGAGGCGTTCTCACTTCCTGCAACGGACACGAAGAAAGCAGTCGAATTCCTGTTGCCTTTGCTCGGCCATGCGGATCGCTTCGTGCGATACTCCGCACGCGTCGCGCTGGAGCATCAGCCCGTGAAGGAATGGCAGGATAAGGTGTTTGCGGTAAACAATGTGAACGCTCGCATCGGAGCTGTTGTCGCGCTCGCCCGTCAGGGTGAAAAGTCCCTCCAGCCGAAACTGGTAGATGTGCTTGATGGTGTTCTCTCACAGAGCATCTCGGAGGCACAAATTCTCGATGCCCTTCGAGCATATCAACTTGTCTTCACCCGTCTGGGAGAGCCAGACAAAGCCACAGCTGCTAAGGTTCTGGACAAACTCGACCCGATGTTTCCAAACGCATCCGATCTCATCAACCGCGAACTCGCGCAGGTACTCATCTACCTGAAATCACCGACAATCGTGGAGAAGGTCACGAAGTTGCTGCAGGAGCCGTCCAAGCCCCTGACTGCGGAAGTGACGGCGGAACTACTCGCTCGCAACGGTGGCTATGGCGGGAGTGTCGCGAACGTGCTCAAGAATGCCCCGGACCAGCAGAAGATGGCCCTGGTATTCTCGCTGCGGAACGCGACTGTCGGCTGGACCTTCGACCGCTGGAAGGTGTACTTCGCGTTCCTCGCCGAGGCCCGCACCAAGAGCGGCGGCGCGAGCTACCAGGGCTTCATCAACAACATCGAGAAGGAGGCGTTCGCCAACGCCTCCGACGCGGAGCGGCTCGCGATCGAGGCGGCTGGACTGAAGAAGCCGTTCAAGCCCAAGGAACTCCCCAAGCCGATCGGGCCGGGCAAGGAGTGGACGACTGCCGATGTTGTCGCGCTGGAAGCGAAGCTCAAGAGTGGGCGGAACTTCAAGAACGGCGAGCGTGCGTTTGCGGCGGCCCGATGCGTCGTATGTCACCGGGTCGGAGGTGACGGCGGTGCGACTGGCCCGGATCTTTCGCAGGTCGCTGGCCGGTTCGGCATCAAGGAGATGGCCGAGGCGCTGGTGGAACCGAGCAAGGTGGTGTCGGATCAGTACAAGGCATCCGTGATTCGCACACTCGAAGACAAAACCTATGTCGGCAAGATCGTGAACGACGTGGACGGCAAATACACCATCGTGACGGACCCGGAGGATTCGACGAAAGTCGCCGAGGTGAAGAAGACCGACGTGGAATCCGTTAAACCGTCGAACGTGTCGCTGATGCCGGAGAAGTTGCTGAACTCGCTGAACGAGGCCGAGGTGCTGGACATGCTTGCGTACATGCTCAGTCGAGGCGACCCCGGCCACGCGATGTTCAAAAAGTGATGGCATAAGTTCAAGCAGTTGGAGACTTCATGTTCCTCGGAATCGAGATCGGCGGCACGAAGCTCCAACTTGGGCTGGGCCGCGGTGATGGCATCGTCACGGCCCTATGGCGTGGCACCGTGAATCGCGCCGAAGGTGGTGAGGGGATCCGCAAGCAAATCATCGCGGCGGTCCCCGAACTGCTTGCCAAGGCAAACCTCGGCAGTGGTCACCTTCGTGGCGTCGGCATCGGCTTTGGCGGCCCAACCGATGACAAATCGCAGTCGGTCATCAAATCACATCATGTCGCTGGCTGGGATGACTTCCCGCTCGCGGACTGGATCCGCGATATCGTTGGCGTGCCCGCCGTGTTGTGCAATGACGCCGACGTGGCCGGCCTGGGCGAAGCACTCTTCGGTGCGGGGAAGGGGATGTCGCCGATCTTCTACATCACAGTCGGCACGGGGATTGGCGGCGGACTCATCATCGACGGCGAAATTTACCGTGGCGTCGGGAAGGGTGCGGCTGAGATCGGGCACTTGCTCGTGAACGACATATCGAGCGAGCGGCTGGTGATTCTGGAGGAGACGTCGGCCGGTTGGGGCATCGAGGCTACTGCCGCGCGGTTCCGCGAGGAGAGCAGGTGGGGCGCCGAACTCAGCGACGGTCCAATCACGGTCAAGCAGTTGGCTGAGGCCGCCAGGGCAGGACACCTGGAGGCATTGGCTTTGTTAAAGATGGCCGTGGAGAGACTTGCCCAGGGGATTCGCCAGATGATCACGCTCCTCTGCCCTCAGCGAGTGGTCATTGGAGGAGGTGTTTCGCTTCTTGGCGAGGAACTCTTCTTTGAACCAATCCGCCGCTATCAGGCCGAGAGGGGGATGGCAGCGTTTGCCGGGTTGACTGACATTGTTCCAGCGGCGCTCAGCGAGGAAGTCGTCATTCACGGTGCGCTGGCCTTGGCTCGCAAGAAGTTCGGCGGGTAAACTGCACGCACGAAGGAGTAAGCAATTATGACCCCACCTGCCGTCACTGGTGCGAAACAACTCATGACCGTGGATGAGTTCTGGGATTTCGTGAACCGTCCGGAGAACGAGAATCGCAACTTCGAGTTAATCCGTGGGGAGGTGATCGAGATATCTCGCCCCCGAAAGCCCCACGGTGCCGTCACCGTTCGGATTGGGAGATTCCTCGACGAATACGCAGAGAAATCCGGAAAGGGCTATGTCGTTACGGAATCGGGGCTTGTCTTGGAGGAAGATCCAGGGACGGTTGTTGGGCCGGATGTGGCGTATTACACAGATGTGAATCGATTCACCGATATGCATCCGAAGTGGGATGACGTGCCTCCAGTGCTGGTTGTGGAGGTTTCGTCTCCCAACGACCGGCCCGGGAAGATCAACGCGAAGATTCAGGAATACCTCACGAATGGTGTCAAGATTGTTTGGCAGGTGGACTACGAAGAACGAAATGTGACCATCCACCGCCCGAACCGCGGAATGGAAGTTGTTGCCGAAAGCGGAGTGCTTCTTGGCGACGAACTGCCGGGACTGTCAATTAAGGTCGCCGACATCTTCAAACTGCCCGGCGACCGCCAGCAAGCGGCTCAACAATCCGGACCAGTTACCACATGATTCGCATCAAGATTTGCGGTGTCACGACACCTGAAGACGCTCGCTTTGCTGCCGATGCCGGGGCCGACGCCGTCGGACTGAACTTCTATCCCAAGTCGCCACGATTCGTTACGCCCACCCAAGCCGCCACGCTCGCACGAGCGCTGCCGGCGTTCACGGCGTCGGTCGGTGTGTTCGTCGGGATGCCACTGCGGCAAGTGTGTGCCCTTGCGTACCAACTTGGGCTGCGTGGCGTGCAGACTTACGACGAACACCCGCCAGGTGAAAACACGTTCCCGTTCGCGCACATCCCCGCGTTTCGCGTGAAGGATGCTGCTGGGTTGGAACAGATTCAGAAGTTTATCGAGACCGCCACTGCCGAGAACCGACGCCCTGCAGCCGTACTGATCGACTCATTTGTACCCGGCGAAATGGGCGGCACCGGTCACGTCGCACCCTGGGAATTGCTGCGTGGCTTCAATCCCGGAGTACCATTGATTCTTGCAGGTGGGCTAACACCTGAAAATGTTGCGGAAGCGATAGCCGTGGTGCGACCGTGGGGAATCGATGTCGCCAGTGGTGTCGAATTCGCACCAGGGAAGAAAGATCCTGCCAAGGTCGCACGATTTGTGAAGATTGCTCGCCAAGCCGCTTCCCTGACCGAATCTCGTTGAGCCGGGCCGTTTCATCCTTACAATAACCGACGTAAACCGGATGTAGCATTGAAGTCCGGCATTCCTCCACGGGAACAGGGTATGAGCGCAGGGTACTGGCTGGGCGTCGATCTCGGAGGGACAAAAATCCTGTCCGGGTTGTTCGACGACGACCTCAAGCTCCTCGCGCGTTCCAAGCAACCCACTTCTGCGGAGGGCGGGGCGGCTGGGGTATTTGGCCGCATCGTGCAGGGCGTTGAAGCGGTGATGAAGGAAGGGAACGTCGATCCTTCCCAGATCCGCGGCATGGGTATTGGCATTCCTGGGCAGATTGAACTCGGCACAACCAAGGTGAAGTTCGCTCCGAACCTCGACTGGCATGATGTTGATTTGAAGCCGTTGATGCCGGCTTCTTGGCAGTGGCCGCTCGTGGTGGAGAACGATGTTCGGATGGGCACCTATGGCGAGTTTGCGCACGGAGCAGCCCGGGGTGCGAAGCATGTACTTGGAGTCTTCGTCGGCACGGGTGTCGGTGGTGGGCTTGTCCTCAATGGCGAGTTGTTCGCGGGCTTCAACGGGAACGCGGGAGAGATCGGCCACGTCGTGTTGCACTGGCGTCAGGGCACCTCGCTGGAAGGGATTGCTGGCCGCAAATACATGATGAAGCGGGCCAAGGAGGTTCTCGACGACTCTCCAAAACGTGTCCGCAAAGAGTGGAAGGGGATCGACCTCGCAAGTGTTCGGAGCTCGCAACTCGCCGAATATTACCAGAAGGATGATCCTATTGCGGTTCAACTCGTCGATGATGCAGCCCGGGCGCTCGGTGCCGCGCTGGGTAGCGTCGTGAACTTCTTGAGCCCTGAAGTGATTGTAATTGGGGGCGGCGTCACCGGGGCTCTGGGCGACTCGTTCATCGAACGGATTTGGGAGATCGCCCAGCGCTATACACTCCCGGGTGCGGCTGCCGGCATCCGTTGCGTTCCCGCATCACTCGGCGACGATTCCGGCATCATCGGGTGTGCAGCATATGCCAAATCTCGCCCTGCTCCCCTTGCGGCTGTAGATGTGGCTTGACAACGAGACCAGATAACTGCGGTCTCATCGGGACCGTATTCCACGTCTGGCGGTTCCAATGGGACCGCTCCTAAACTGAAGACTGATCCGTATGAATTCCGACTGGCGGACACGCTACGATCTCGCGATTGATGCCGCACACAAAGCCGGCGACCTCGCACGGACCTACTACGAAACCACATTCGCAGTGGAGCACAAGTCCGACAACAGTCCCGTGACTATTGCGGACAAGCAGGCCGAGGAACTCATTCGGGCGATGGTGACCAGGGCGTTTCCGAACGACGGATTCCTGGGCGAAGAGTTCGGCAATCAGCCCGGTTCGAGTGGTTTCCGCTGGATCATTGATCCTATCGACGGAACAAAGTCATTCATCCGGCATGTGCCAATCTGGGCCACGTTGATCGGGCTGGAATACAAGGGCGAACACATCGGCGGCATCGCCTACATCCCGGTCTTCGGGATGACCTACCGTGCTCTCCGGGGCGATGGTGCGTTCATGAATGAGCGCAAGATCAACGTCTCGGGTGTCGCTAAACTTTCGGATTCACTGCTGTGTTATTCCAGCATTGGCTGGTTCACTCGAGCAGGCCGCGAACGCTCGTTCCTGGAGTTGTGTGGTCGTACCAGCAGGCAACGCGGTTATGGCGACTTCTACGGATTCGTGCTCGTTGCGGAAGGTGCGGCCGAGGTGATGGTCGAGCACGGAGTGAATCCGTGGGATGTGGCTGCGACGAAAGCGATTGTAGAAGAGGCAGGCGGGCGTTTCACAGACTGGGAGGATAACCCGACTATCCACCGGCCAGATGTCCTCGCCACGAATGGGAAGGTTCACGCCGAGACACTGGCGATCTTGCGAACTGCGTGACCGCCCACCCCTTCAGTGGGTGAGCGGTTGCGTCTTCACCAGACCACGCTCACTTCAACTTCGTTGCACTTTCGCCTGACAACGGGCCTGAGAGCGTGATGTCCACGGCTGCGTCGTCGATCTTCTGCTTCCCGGCCAGCTTGATCTTCCCCTCGAACTTACCTTTCAGTTCGACGCCGGTTTTTAGCGACCGCCACGATTTCACCTTTAACTCCATCTCCACGTCGAGCGTTGGCATACCGTCGTCGTCCTTCATCTTTCCTTTCACAGTTCCTTCCGATTCCACAAGCGCACACTCCTCACCTTCCACTTCCTCGACCTTGACGAATTTCTGGTTCAACTCGCCCTTGATGTCTGTGAAAGAGTTCCCGAACAGTTTGGTAAGCGCCTTCGCTTCAACCTTCCAGGTATGTCCGACCTTGACCTTCTCGGCGGGATACAAGTCGTCCTCATTCTCGATACCGTTACGATTATCCAGTTCTTTCTTCTGCTTCTCGGTTGGCTTGGTGTCCACCAACGAGTGCTTCCACTTATTTCCCTCGACTCGTTCACTGATTACGATTTCCCCCTCCAACTCCGTTGGTTGCGTCATGGCCTGGTTCATCCCACCGAAATCGGTGGTGATCTCGGCTCGCTCTTTGGTGATCTTGCTCTGGCACTTGGTCACGTTCCGACCATCGACCGCGAGCACTTTCTGTTCTTCCTCACCGATGACGTTCATCGTCATCTTGAGTTTGAGGTTCATGCCCATGATCTTGAGCGTCGTATCTGCATCTTTGATCTTGAGCGTCATCTTGCTGACGAACACTTGTCCCTTGGTTGGGGCAGGTCCACGGAGGTCATACGTTTTATCTTCGGCGAGCGGTTTCGCCGTGCTCAGTCCACCTGCGATGATCAACATCGCGGCCACCCCGCTTGACATCAACAATCCGCGCATCGAAATCTCCTTGTCGGAACGAGAACACAGCATTCCCATCATCGTGGTTCGTCCGCCGCGGGACAAGATTGAAGCAGCATCAAAGATTCGGACGTTACCAAATCTGATAACCGAAAACTGAGAGCAGTTTTGGTTTAACACTCCATTTGCTCTCGCGTACACTCGATTGACTCCAGGTTACTCAAATCATCCCGGAACTGTCATGACTCATGCATTTCCATTCGCTTGCGTGTTTCTTGTGAGTGTTGCCATCTCCGGTGTTGCAGCCGATCCCCCGCCAGCACCGCGACTGCCACGCGAGAACTTACTCCTGTATCGCGGCGACGATGGCAAACCTCGCGACGTGAAGACAGTCGCAGACTGGGCGAACCGGCGAGCTGAGATCGTGAAGGGCGCAGAAGCTGTCATGGGTAAACTCCCGGGGAAGGAGAAACGCTGCCCACTTGATGTGAAAGTGGAGGAAGAGGAAGACTGCGGGAAGTACGTTCGCCGCCTCATCACTTATGAATCGGAACCCGGTTCGCGAGTGCCGGCGTACCTGTGCATTCCCAAAGGCGTCCTCAAGGGCGAACGTAAGGTGCCCGCGATCCTGTGCCTGCATGGCACTGACAACACCGTTGGCCACGGAACTGTGGTCGGTCTGGGGAAGCGGCCGAACCGATCATACGCCAGTGAGCTTGCCGAACGTGGCTACGTGACGCTCGCACCCAACTACCCACTTCTCGCGAAGTACCAACCCGACGTGAAGAAACTCGGCTGGGAAAGCGGCACTCTGAAGGCTGTGTGGGATAACATCCGCGGTCTCGACTACCTGGAATCACTGCCATTCGTGGATGGCAAGGCGATGGGGGCCATCGGGCATTCCCTGGGTGGCCACAACTCGGTCTACACTGCCGTGTTCGACGACCGGCTCAAGGTGATCGTGTCGAGTTGCGGACTGGATTCGTTCCTCGACTATTACGGCGGCAAAGAAGAACACTGGCAGCCGGAGAAAGGCTGGTGCCAGACTCGCTACATGCTGAAACTCGCGGACTACAAAGGGAAACTCGCGGACATCCCATTCGACTTCCACGAACTGATTGGTGTGCTGGCACCACGTCACGTCCTCATCATCGCACCGAAGCGTGATAGCAACTTCAAGGCCGATAGCGTGGACCGCATCGCCAAGGCGGCTCTGCCGATCTTCACTCTGTATGAGAAGCCTGACAACTTGCGGGTTGAGCATCCCGATTGCGACCACGACTTTCCACCCGAGATGCGCGAGATAGCTTACAAGTTGTTTGATTCTGTACTCGCAGGCAAAGCGAAGTAAGACTGTTCCTGTCAACTCGCAATCAAGCGATAACATGCTTGACGGTTCACGTTTCTGGAGGTGGCCGATGGCGATCGAGTTTGTTTGCCCGAAATGCGAAGCGAAATTGCGTGTCGCCGAGGGCACTGTGGGTTCTGTTCGGTGCGGGCACTGCATGAACGCAATCCCTGTTCCCGACGCACCACCGCCAATGGAGTATTCGGCGAAACCGATTGAACCAGAGCCGTTTCCGCTACCGGTTTCACCTCTGAGTTACCCACGCGAGCGGTCTCCAGAACGGCCTCGTGAGCGACCTCGGAGAAGACCCGCAACCCGGAGTTATAGTCCCCTGCTGATCGGTGGAATTTCGGTAATCGTGCTGTGTATGTTCGGCCTTGTTGGGTTTGTCGTGTGGCGTGTCATGGCGGCACCCCCGGAATGGCGAGTCCACGAATCTGCAGCGGGTGGGTACAAGGTCGAATTCCCCGCCGCTCCCATGTCCGATGTCAGCAAACGGCTCGGAGTACCACTGCCACCCGGAGCTGCGGCAGAGGGGACGACCCATCGACGCGGTGAGTACGTCGTGCTCTGGGCGGAGATTCAACAGCGGGGTTGGCGAACTGACGACCAGATTCTGGAGGATACGTTTCAGGGAGCGCTGGAAGGAGAGAAGCCAAAGCGTGTCGTTCGCGGCGAGCCATTCACAGTGGGTGGATTCCCTGCACGCGATCTGGAGATGACTGAAGCCGGTGGCGAATCCGGGATACTACGTGCCATCGTAGCCGACACGCGACTCTATGTGTTAGTAGTCGGTGGCCGATCGGTGGACGCAAAAAGCCCAGATGCCCGCCGTTTTCTGGATTCATTCACGATTACCGATCCGAGGTTGCTTGGGGTTGGAAAGCGAAAAGAGCAGGAGGCCGAGGTCGTCCGTCAACGGGCCCAGGCAGAGCAGGAACGTGTTGCCAAGCTGCAGTGGGAGAAGGATGAACTGCGGCGGCAGGAGGCCGAGCGCCTCGCTGCGGTAAAGGCCGCCGCCGAGGCAACAAGGCGCGAGGCAGAGGCCGAGGCAGACAAATTTCTCGCGCCCCAATCGGCGATCTCCGCGCCCGACCCCACGGACATGCCTCGACTCCAGGTGTATCTCTCGTTCAACACGGAGGAGAACGGGAAAACACCTTTGCTCCCGGGAAGCTCCCTTGTGTCGATGCCCACGGGTTCGAAGATCGGGTCGGGCGTGCGGGGTACTGCACTCTACCTTACCGGTCGCTCCGGAGGGCTGTCGCTACCGACCCAAAATCTCCACAAAACCTTCGCGAACCCGCCGATCACAGTGGCCGGTTGGGTCAAGGTTCGGGGCGTGGACTGCGATCTTTTCAAGGCACCGCATACACACGGTGGCGACCTGCTGACAGTCGGGGTGAGTCGCCAGCGGGTGTACGTACGGCTCAACGGTGGCGATAGCACCAAGCCATACTTCCCCGGTGAACACGAGTGGAACCGCATGTCCGCTCCCCTTGACGCGGAACGCGTGTGGCACCACATCGCATTCACGTGGTCGATCGACCGAGGGACCGCATTGCTCTATGTCGACGGTAAGCAGGAGGCGAGCTTCCGCTTCCGACCGGGGTTGGCCCAGGCTCCGAAGGGGGTGACCCTTGGAGAACCTTACACGCTCGGCGACAACGGGTACAGTCGCATGCAATCCAAAGTGGGGCCGCTGGCCGACTTGCCCACGGCTGCAATCGATGAGCTTTGCGTTTTCAACCGCCCCCTCACCCAGAACGAGGTTGCGTATCTCGCAGGGAAGACCAAGTCGGCTGGCGAGACATCCGTGACGCGCCTGCGACTTGCGCCTCAGTTAGCGATTGACCAGGTATCGGGAGTGGCATTCGACCCGGAACGGAAGCTCGTCTGGGCCGTAACCGAACGAGTGGGGTACTGGACTGTTGAGGAGTGGCAGAAGAGTCGCACTCGACCTGAGCAGCCAGTGTATCTGGTGAGATACAGTTACCCTGAGTTCAAAGAGACTGGCCGCTGGCTGTTCCCGACGGGCCGTACCCCGCAGCACGTTCCAGGGTCTGCCTCGCCGCCACTTCTGGATATCAAAAATAACCGGCTGTTCGTGTCACTTTGGTATGGAAGCGGTGGGGTCGAATTCCTCCAACGAGGACCCGCATGGCATGGAGATTTCTACCGATTCGACCTCGACGATGTTCCAGAGGGGGACGAGGCCAAGGGAATGACCCGCTTGAAACCCGCGAACCCCATGCCGATCGAAGGTCGGGCCAGTCAAGCTGATATCGGAGGCGGCGTACTTTCGCCAGATGGGAAGTGGTTGTACTTCACCCAGAGTGGCACTGAAACCTCCGTATGGAAATATCCAACAGACCTGTCCATGGCGGGCGAGGAGGTGTTGGTGCCGGGTCACTTCATATGGGGCCGGCACCTCGGCGTTTCCGGCATTGGCACGCGGGTGCGCGTCATCCAGGGTGGCAAGGAATCTCAACCGGCTGGACGCGGCCTCACGGGCATGTTGGAGATCGACGCGGAAACCTGGAAACCGCGGCGAGTAGTTGGCGTCAACGGCGTAGTTTGGGGGAAATGGGTGCCGCACACCGCGATCGCGATTCACCCAGACGGCCGGGTGTTCGCTGGAGGGCCTGCCGGGATCACGGAGACCGAGCAGGGGGCGGATAAGGCGCACTCGTTGCTACGCCCGGTTCCGCTGGAGCTTCCGGGATTCATGACGGTTTCTGGAGACGGACGCTACTTGTTCGCCGCCGAGGCGGAGAAGAAACAGAACCGGCTCTCGGTGCTTGATGTGCGGGCTACCGCAGAGTTGTTCGATGCCGTCGCGGAACTTGACGAGGAACCCGGTGTGCGAGTCGGAGGCCCGTTCACGGTTTCCCCTGATGGAAAGCACGTTGTGTTTCGGTCTGGTTTGGTCGTGCGACTCGATGAAGGCGAGGACGCCCTCAAGCCGCTGCCGAAACGCGACCCATCGTTGGAGCCAAAGAAGTAGTCTAGAGCCAAAACGCCCGGCTTTCGCCGGGCGTATCATTTCCTGTCATGTTAACCTGTCGCTCAGTTATCGTTGTTGAACTCACCCTTACGCTTGGCGAGGTGAGCTTGCAGGCGGGCTACGATGCTCGAATGCATCTGGCTCACTCGCGACTCGCTCAGGTTCAGCGTTGCGCCGATCTCCTTCATCGTCATCTCCTCGTAGTAGTAGAGGATGACGATGAGTCGCTCGTTGCGGTTCAGGCCGCGGGTCACGAGCTTCATCAGGTCGCGGTTCTGGAGGCGGCCCGTCGGGTCTTCCGCCTTCTTGTCCTCGAGAATGTCGATCTCGCGAACATCTTTGTAGCTGTCCGTCTCGTACCACTTCTTGTTCAGCGACACGAGATTGACTGCGGTCGCTTCACCGAGGTGGGCGTCGATCTGTTCTTTTGGAATGCCGAGCTTCTCGGCCAGTTCTTCGGGAGTTGGCGGGCGGCCGAGCGAGGCTTCGAGTTGCTTGCGGGCGGCTTCCGTCTTGGTCGCCTTGCTGCGAACCAGACGCGGAACCCAGTCCATTGTGCGGAGTTCGTCGAGCATTGCTCCGCGGATACGCGGGACGCAATACGTCTCGAACTTCACACCACGAGTCAGGTCGAATGCGTCGATCGCGTCCATCAGGCCAAACACGCCGGCGCTAATAAGGTCGTCCAGTTCCACGCCATCGGGTAACCGTGACCAGATCCGTTCCGCGTTGTATTTCACCAGGGATAGGTAGCGTTCGACGAGTCGGTTGCGTAGCTCGACCGTTGGCCGTTCGCGGTACTCGTGCCAAACAGCCTGAATATCCATCTCGAGTTGAACCACGATCGCATCCTCCCTGAACGGCGAGTCGTTGTGTCGTATGGCCCGCTACCCATGCCAGCTTCCTGGCGTGGGTCCCCCGCAGGCACTCCAAATCGAGAGCGTTCACCCTCGATTTGACACAATCACGCAGACTCGCCAATCCCCCGAGGTACCAGGCGGGTAGGCACCGGCACTCACCGATCAAGTATCGACCACGGCTCCGGGCCCGTGCAGGAAAACCTGCCGGAACCCAGGAGTTTCTTGAGCCTCGCGCCCGCCTTCCTGGCGAGAACAGCGATCACAACGCAACCGGAAACGTCCGGGCGAGTTGTGGATCTGGTGCTGCTGATACAATCCGTTCCCCAACGGGTCGTACCAGCGGCTCGTTCATCAGTGGCTCAAGGAGGGCGTATATGCCGACGATTGCCCGTGTCAGGAAGGGGAAGATTTACAATTTGGCCGGGATTCGCTCCGTCGACTCGCGACGAGTTGGTGTCTCCGGTAAGATGTGCAAATGGGGAAGGAATGATTCCGGCTTGCTAACTCGGGGACATCCCATGTCGCACGGTTTCGGATGGCTACTCGGTTTATCGCTGCTGCTTGCGGCTGGCGGCGCGTCGATGTGGTGGCTCACACAGTCTACTCCTTCCACGTTACACCCCGACACGCCCAACCTCCCGGTCATGGATGATCCCACTCAGGACAAGGAGCCTCCGAAGAAGACCGAGTTCGGAACCGCTGGTGACGCCAAGATTGATGCCGCTGGCGTGAAGTTCGATGGCGAGCGAGCATTGAAGTATCTCAAGCAACTTTGCGACATTGGGCCTCGGATCAGTGCTTCCGAAGGCATGAAGAAACAGCAGGAGATAATTGAGAAGCACTTCAAGGATCTCGGCGCGACAGTGACGCGGCAAGAGTTCAAGGTCAGGCAACGGAGCCGGAAGGCCGACACTGAGATGGTGAACCTCATCATCACGTGGCACCCCGACAAGACCCGCCGTGTCGCGCTCACCACTCACTACGACACTCGCCCCATTGCTGATCAAGAAGCCAATCGCGGGAACTGGAACAAACCGTTCGTCAGCGCGAACGACGGAACGAGCGGGGTCGCGTTCTTGATGGAACTGGGCAACCACATGAAAGAGTTGAAGTCCGAGTTCGGAGTGGATTTCATCCTGTTCGATGGCGAAGAATACGTGTTTGAGACAAACGCGCTCGGTGGCGGCGATAAGTACTTCTTCGGTTCTGAATACTTCGCCGATGATTACGTCAAGACCAAGGAGAAGCGGAAGTTCCGATACGACGCGGGAATCCTCTTCGATCTGTTCGCAGCGAAGGATGCCGCACTGAAGGTCGAACAATTCTCGAATACGCTCGCCCCGAAACTGCTAGAGCAACTCTGGACCGTGGCCCGAGCAGTCGGCGCGAAGTCGTTCAAGTTCGAGGCGGGTCATGAGGTGATGGATGACCACCTGGCCCTGAACCGGGCTGGCATTCCAACCGTGGACATTATCGACTTCGACTACCCTCACTGGCACAAACTGAGCGACACACCTGATAAAATCTCAGGAGCACAGATGGCCGAGGTCTGCAAAGTCGTCACCGTTTGGTTGGAGAAGATCAAGTAAGGTTGGAACTGCGGCGAGCGTGGAGTCGCGAGTCGGTTCGCGAGGGACCCGATCGGATCGCCAGTTCGAGGAGTGCGGGTATGGCGTTGGTGGTGGTTCGATGTGTGGGATGTCGTGGGGCATCTCGGGTGGCCACGTCAGTGCTCGGCGTCGCGGTTCAATGCCCGCGTTGCAGTGCCTCCTTCCAGGCTGTCGAGGAAGCGACACTTGTCATCCCTGGTGCGGGATGGGTTCCCCCAAATCCACCACCTGCTCGCACCTGGCGCGGGCCAGTTACACCACCAGCCCTCAAAGACGAATATGAAGAGGAAGACGGCGACGAGGATGAATACGAGGATGAAGACGACGAAGACGAACAAACCGATGCGAAGCCGGAAAGCACTTCACGCCCGCGCGTTTCCGAACACGACCCGCACGATGAGTCTTCGAGCCCTCTGCCGACATCCGTGTTTATCGGGCTGGCACTGTTGCCGTTCCTAATCCCGATAGTGTGGTCGATCACCGGGGCACTGATCGGGCAACGGCCCATGTTGACGGTCGGGACACCGCTTGCACTTGCGGTCGCGACCTCGGTTCTCTGCCTGGCGGTGATCTCCACGATTGACTGGACACCCGCGACACGAATCAAGGGCGTCCTTCTGTTGGTCATTCTGTCGTACTTCACGGGTGTTGGGCTGTACTTTCTGAAGAAGGAAATGGTGGATCAGGTCCGGAAGATCGCCGGAGTCCGCCCCCAGTCGTTTCCGGACGCCCCATTGGGGGCCGGTTATCGGGTGATGGTGCCAGCGATCGCGAGGGATTCCAAAGACCCCTCTCCACTTGGCATGGCCCCACTGACGTGCCGACAGGCAATCTACAGCCCAGGAATCCAGGGGGTGTACCTCTACCACTATGGATCTTCGCCGCTCCCCAAGCCGCAGAAGGTACTTCCACTTTTCAAAGTGAAACCCCTGGGCCAGAACCTTGAAATTGGCAGTGATGCCTGGTTCAAACTTGCGATTGAAGACCTGACGAAACAAGGGCAACTTCCACTCCGGGGCGATCCAAAGCCTGCACACTATGGCGATGATATTTTGGGTCGCGAACTAGAGATCATACTACCAGGTGCAATCCGAATCGTGAGATTGTTTGTGATCAAGGATCGAGTCTACTACCTCTCAGTGGAACGGCAGGAGTTGGAAGCCGACGACGATTTCGTGCGCGAATTCTTCGATTCGTTTGAAGTCAACTAATGTGATCGTGAAGTGAGTGGTGCAACTCACTTTCGGGCACCAAACAAGAACATTCACAACCAACCACCCTTGCCGATGCCGCTTCCTGTCCGATCGCTTGAGGTCCTCCAGAACTGGGATTGCCAGGGCTGCACCGCGTGTTGCCGACAATACCACGTCTCGGTTTCGCCCGAAGAGCGGAGCCGGATTGAATCCCAGGGATGGGAGAAGGAACCAGATCTACAAGGAGTTCCGTTCTTCCTTCGCACGGGCGGATGGCTCTCGTCTACATATCGGCTGAATCACCGCGCCGACGGAGCGTGCGTATTCCTGGGGCAAGACAACCGTTGCCGAATCCACGTGAAGCATGGCTCGGCCGCGAAGCCGCTTGCGTGTCGGATCTACCCATACTCCCTGGTTCCAGCAGGGGATCACTGGAAACTCGGTTTGCGCTTCGCTTGCCCCTCTTCAGTTGAGGACAAGGGCCGCCCACTCGCGGAACACCTGAGTGAAGCCCGGGAATACGCTGCGGTTCTGGAGCAAGAATCGGGCACAGCTGCCATTACGATGCCACCCCCGCCGCTTCAGAGTTCACAGCAAGTCACCTGGGGGGATCTTGGTCGGATCATCACGGCCATCTCCGAGATGTTCGCGGAGGAAGATGAAACCATCGAACGTCGCTGGCGAAAGGTGTTGTTCGTCGTCTCGACATTACGGCAGGCCAAGTTCGATGGCGGTGGAGATCCTCAGAAAGCCATCACGGGAGGGCGCCTCAACGAACTGCTGCATCTCTTGACTGAGGCATCTGAGGACGAGGTGCCCGATTCGCCAGATGACGTGCCAGAACCGGGCTGGGTAGGCCGCATGGTGTTCCGCCCGGTCGCGGCCCTGTACGCACGCAAGGACACGGGACCGGATCGGGGTTCGGCTCAGTCGAGCGCGTTCGCACGGCTGTTCTCGGCGATGCAATTTGCACGCGGAAAGGGGTTCATCCCCCGGACTCACGTTGCAATTCCGTTGACCACGTTCGAAGCAGCAGAGAAGCCGTTCGGTGAGTTGAGTGAACGAGCGGAATCATTACTCGCTCGGTGGGCGCGGGTGAAGATCGAATCAGGTCAGTTCTGTGGGCCAACGAACTTCGGAATGCATGTCTGGGATGGGCTGGAATCACTCTCGGTGGCGTTTGCTGCCGCGATGTGGCTCACGCGCGTGTTGGCGAGCGACGGGCGCCCGCTGGACGATGCTGTGATGACAGCAGTTCGGATCGTGGATGATAATTTCGGGTTCAATCCGCTGTTGGGTCGAGGGCGACAGCGATTCGCGCTGAACCTTCTCGGTAAACGAGGCGAACTGCCGAAGCTGATAGCGTGGTATGGGAAGTAGCGAGTAGTTCAGGGATGTTGCAGGGCAGGCAAGAATGCCTGCCCCACGATTGGCACACTGATCACTTCGCCAGTTCGACGCAGATGATTTCCTTGTCGTTGCGAATGAACGCTTTCTTGTCGGAATACGCTGGAGCACACCACACGACCTTGCGACCGAACGCGACGTTCGTTTGTTCGAGCACCTTCGCCCGGTCGATCTCCTCGTACCCCTTGGCGGTCAATTTCCCGATCACGAGATCGCCCGTTTCGGCGAAGAAGAAGAAGCGGTCGCCTTGTTTGACCATGAACGCTGTCTCGGACCCCTTCGGCCCGCTGCCGACCGGCCCGACACCATCCCAGAGTCGCTTGCCGCTGGGAATCTCAACCGCGTACATGTTCCCCGAATCGTCGTAGCCGTAGAGCACGCCATCTTGCAAGAACGGCTGCACGTTGATCGGCGACATGCCCGAGCCCTTCTTGTTCTGCCAGAGAACCTCGACGCCCGGCTTGTCTGCCGTGAGCTTCAAGACGGTGCTCTTGCCGTTGTAGCCACCGACAAAGAGGTGTTCACCGGCCCGAACAGGGGTCATTACCACGCAACCGTTATCCACCACGAATGGCGTCGTCCAGTATTGCTCGCCCGTCTCGGGATCGAGTGAGTAGATCGACTTCACTCCCGCGACGATCATCTGACGCTTCCCGCCTGCCTCAGTGATCAACACAGGCGAATAGCCCTGCTGTGGCTGCTGCCCGGCCTTCCACAACTCCTTGCCAGTATCCTTGTCCAGCGCGACGACGTGGCTACCTTCACCGCCGGCGAGTGTGATTAACTTCTTTCCGTCGATCAATGGGTGAGCGGCATACCCCCACAGAGCGGGCTTCGTGTTGTATTCCTTGGCGAGATCCTTGCTCCAGACAACCTTACCGGTCTCGGCATTCAGGCAGAAGATGTTGCCCATTGCGCCAAGGGTGTAGACGTTGCCATCCTGAACGACAGGTGTACATCGTGGCCCGGCGGGGTAACTGATCTGGTAAGCGCAATCGTACTCGTGCTTCCAGATTTCCTTGCCGCTCTTCGCATCAAGGCACAGCACTCGTTCCGTGCTCGCGATCTTGTTCTTGGTATCGAATGGATTCTCTGGGTTCGCAGCACCTTTCCCCAGAACGCGATCCGTAACGTAGACCTTGCCATTCGCCACCGCTGGCCCGGAATAACCAGCCGCGATGGGTGTTCGCCAGACGATCGTTGGTCCGCCCTTGGGGAACTTCTCGAGGATGCCTTCTTCACGCCAGACGTTGTCGCGCTTTGGTCCCATCCATTGTGGCCAGTCGTCGCCCCTGGCAATGGGACTCGCGAGCACAGCGACTGCGAATAACCAGAACATGCGGCCGGACATGTCAACCCTCCTGTTGATGTGGACGAATGACTATGATCCGGTCAAGTGCCTTGCCAGACAAGGGGCAAGACTCCTCCGTCGTTGCAGAGGCGTTCTTGATCCTGGAACTATTTGGGGCTTCCACCAACAGAACCGTCGCAATGCTGAGCAGGGGCAACGACATGGCGTAAACCCCAATGAACGTCGTCCCGATTTGCGAAATCGCTGCGGAAATGGGTGCCCCGTGATTCCTCTCTCTGGAGCGCGGCGTCAATCATCAGTCGTGCCACGGTCAAGAGGTTCTGCAATTCCCACCCGCTCCGTGTGTCGAAATCTCGTGTCAGCACATAGCGGCACCAGAACTCCACATCGTGCTGCGCTTCCAGAAGCCGTGCCCGGTCCCGAACAATGCCCATTTTCCGAACCATGAGGCTTCGGAGGGCAGCAGTCATGTCCGCGAGATCGAGGCGAGCGTCGAGTTCCAATGGTGTGATGTCATACTTCAAAGGCAGGGCATTCAGGTTTCGAGCCAACTTGCGTGCCGCCTCCACTGCACCCTGGGCGCACAACGTCCCATAAACTAGGCCTTCGATGAGGCTATTTGAGGCGAGTCGGTTTGCGCCGTGCAGTCCACTCGATGTGACCTCACCCGCAGCCCAGAGTCCAGGTAATGTCGTACGTCCATGCGAATCAACCGTGACGCCCCCGAGCATGTAGTGGGCACCCGGCCGGACGGGAATTTGATCCTTGGTGATATCGAGTGCGAAGCTGCGGCAAACTCGGTTGATCCCCGGGAAGCGATTGAGGACCATCGTTCGGTCGAGATGCGAAAGGTCCAGATACACGTTCGGATGCTGCGTTCGTTCCATCGTCCGGAAAATCGCGCGTGCCACGACATCGCGCGGAGCCAACTCGCCACGCGGGTCAGCCGCGGGCATGAACCGCTCACCATTCACATCACGGAGGTAAGCGCCTTCGCCACGAACAGCTTCACTAACAAGATATCGGGCTGAACCCGCAACATACAGCACAGTCGGATGAAACTGCATGAACTCCATATCTCGCAATTCGGCCCCCGCACGATACGCAGCTGCCATCCCGTCACCAGTGGCCACGGGTGGGTTTGTCGTTTCGCGGTACACCATCCCGCAGCCACCCGACGCGAGAATCACCTGCTTGGCCCAGATCAGGCAGCGGCCCATCCCGTTTCTGGCGACGATGGCTCCGACGCATTGCCCATCGTGCGTGAGCAGGTCGATCGTGAACGTGTCGTCCCAGAGGGTGACGTTCGGTGCATTTCGAGCTGTGGCGATGATCGCCCGCATGACCTCGAAGCCTGTCGAGTCGCCGAGTGCGTGAACGATCCGTCGGTGGCTGTGGCCGCCTTCGCGGGTTAACGCGAGTTCGCCATCCTCGCGATCGAACTTGGTTCCCCACGAAACGAGTTGCTCGATCTGATCGGGTGCCCCGTGGATCACCTGTTCCACGATGGCCTGGTCGCACAACCCATCGCCCGCAATGAGCGTGTCTTGAACGTGGTTCTCGAAGGAATCCTCCGGAGACCGCACACCCGCGATACCACCCTGGGCATAGGAACTGTTGCTCTCAGTGATGCGATCCTTGGTCACGACGAGAACTGACAGGTCCGTCGGGACTTCGAGTGCCGCACGCAACCCGGCAATCCCCGCTCCGATCACAAGGATATCGGTGAAGCGGTGAAAGCTCTGGGATGCGTCGAATGAAACCAGATAGCGATTGGCCGACATGAATGATCCGGGCCGAGGCAGGAAGTTGGTTGTGCGGCTGTCTGGTGTTGACAACCGCGCAACCGAAACACGTCACTTCTTCTGTTGTAGCTTTCGCATCTCTTCAGCAAAGCGTTTCTTTGCGTCCTCGAATCCGGGAGGAGCGAACACGGCACCCGTTCCAGTGGCTCCAGAGCCGAGAGTCGTGGGGTTCGAGTCGACCTTGCTGCTGCCACCGGCCTTGATTGTCGGCTCCGCCGCACTCGGGGGTTGCTCCCGAGCTTCCTTATCCAGCTTGGCCTGCTCGGCTTCCAGTTGCTTGACGCGCTCGGCCTGAGCCTTCAGGAACTCGTCGTACTGCTGTTGCGTCCAGCCGAGTTTGTCCTGGAGATCCTTGTTGTACCGGTTCTTCTCGAAGTCCTCCAACTGAAGCTGTGCCGACTTCAATTTGTTCTTCGGGTCGGTGGGATCTTCCGGACCTGCAGGGTCGCTGGTTGCACCGCCACCGGGAGTAAGCTCATCGGTCTTGTCACCCTTGCCCCGTGGGTGACGCTTCGCTTGCTCCTCGATTTGCTTGCGCAAATCATCTTGTTCCTTGGGGTCCATCGGGTTCATCGGAGGCTGTTTCTTCAACTCCTCCTGAATCTTCTCGCGTGCTTCCTTGCCGACCTTCTGGTCGAACTCTTTCTCGGCCGCCTCCCGTTTCTTGTCGTCCTTGGAGGTCAAATCATCGGCCTTCTTCGCAAGCTCGTCGATCTCTTGCTTCGTCAGTTCCTTGCCCTTGCCCTTGTCCGTGCCTTTCCCCTCATCCCCGTCTTTACCGTCTTTCTTGGCCTGCTCCTCGGCCTTCTGCTTGAGGTCGTCGATCTTCTTTTGCGCAGCTTCGCGGGTCGCCTTATCTGGCGATTCCAGATCCTTGGCGGTTTGCTCCAGATCCTTGCGGTTCTTCTCGCCGATGGCCTTGTCGAGTTTGTCCTGAGCATCCTTACGCTTCGCAGGATCGGGGTTGTTCAGGTCACGGGCCGCGTCTTGCAACTCCTTGAGTTGCTTCTCGTCGAGTTTCTTGCCTGCGCCCTTCGGCCCCTTGGGTTCCTTGGGGTCAGAGTTACCAGACTGTTGGGCGCCGTCCTTCTTCGGGGTGGGCTTCTCCATCCCAGGTTCGCCGACCTTATCCTCACCCATTTCGCCCATGCCACCCATCGGCTTCTTCGGCTCGGGCTTCGTATCGGAAACGCCGCCAGCCTTGGGGTTCATGGGATCTTTTGGCTCCTTTGGAGCACCCTTGTCTTCGCTGGCGTCGGGCTGCTTACCCTGTGGAGCACCCTGGGGTTGTGCGGGTTTGGTCTCGGCACTTGGCGGAGCCTTGTCGGGCTTTGCATCGCCCGCGTTTGGCTCAGGTTTGGACCCCGATTTCTCTTTGCCAGGGTTCTTGTCTTGCCCGCGGGCTGGCTCGACGTTTGGCTTGGTCGAAGCTGCGTTGTCTGCTGGGTTCTGCTTCTCGTTAGGGTTGCCACCCTTGGGGCCACCGTCCTTGGGATCGCCGGGTTTCTGGTCGGTCGGTGGCTTTCCCGTGGAACCGGACATTGGGTCTTTGCCAGGTTCCTTCGGCTGAGGATTCTCGCCCTTCTTTGGCTCAGGCTTGTCTTCCCCCGGGTTGCCACCAAGTGGTTCTTCTCGGCGCTCAGACGTATTGCCCTTCGATCCCTCCGGCTGGGACTTGGGGTCGGGCTTTGGTTGCGCATTCTTGTCGGGCGGTTGCTCCAGTTTGCCCTCTGGCTTGTTCTGGGAAGCGCCGTTCTTGTCGTCCTTGGGGTTGTTCGGGTTCTTCGGATCGGCTGGTTTCGGACCTTCCTTCGGCTGCGATTCCTGCCCGCCGTTCATGGGCATTGGTTGCTGCGGCTTGGGTTGTGCTGCGTTGTTCCGATCTTCCGAATTCGCGTTCTCATTCGGGTTCTGTTTCGCATCGCCGCCTTCACTCTTGTTCTTGTCGAGTTGGTTCTTCACCCGTTCCGCGTCCTGAGCCGCTTTCTTATCATCTTCGCTTTTGGGTGGAGGAGCTGTCTCGGGTGGTTGCTTCATACCCGTGTCGTTCATTCCACCCATGCCGGTGTTGTCGCCGCCCTTGGGTGACGTATCGGTCTTCATGTCTGGCGTCTTGGGATCCTTGCCCCCGGTGTTTCCCATCCCGCCCGGATCCTTCTTGGCATCCGGTGGCGTCATCGGATTCTTGGGATCGTTCCCACCCATCCCGTTCGAGCCCTTCTTTTCGGGTGGATTCTTTTCGGGCGGGTTCTTGTTGTCGCCGTTCTTCGGCATTGGCATCGGATCGTTCATGCCCGTGCCGTTCGGATCACCCATCTTGGGGTCCGTGCCGTCTTTCTTGGTTTCGGGATTATCACCCTTCTTTGGCTCGCCATTCTTGGGATCGGTGCCATCCTTCTTGGTTTCGGGGTTGTCACCCTTCTTCGATTGCTCGTCTTTCTTCTCGTCCTTCTTGGGTTGCTGTCCCTGGTCTTGGGCCTGTGGTGGATCGCGCTTCTCGTTTTCGAGCTTCTGCTGCTGTTGCTCGTTGTGTTTCTTCTCCTCGTTCTGTCGCTGCTTGGCCTGTTGATCGTGCTGCTTCTTGTCTTCAGGCTCAGTGATAGGAGCACTCAGACGCACTTTCCGAGGTTCGGATTTGCCGACCTGTCCAGGTTGCGGCTTGTCACCCCATCCTTCAACTGGCTTGGTTTCGGTGCAGTTGTCGATCGCTTCGAGCCAGAACTCAATGACCATTCCTTCCTTTGGCTCGAACTTCTGGCCATCGGCGAAAGCCAGTTTCGGCAGATCGACGGACCCCTTGTACGTGAGATCGTTCGGCCAGGTGCCATCCTTCGTGCGGAAGAACGACTTCCCGCCCTCGTAGGGGACTGGTGCCAGATCGCGGTTCTCGACTCGCAATCGCAGGCGAACCTTGTCGATGCCGAAATCGTCGCCCACGGTTCCATCGACGACCAGTTGCCCGTTCGCCGGGACTGTCGTCTCGGGTTCTTCGGGCTTCGTGATCTCAATCCGTGGGGGGAAGTCCGAATCCAGGTTGATGCTGAACGGCAGGGTATCGGAGTTTCGTTCGCCTGAAGTCGTCAGCATCGACAACCGATACTGGGTCGAATCCGTGGCAGTGAACGTGAAGGCGAGCGTGTCCGGCTTCCCCGCAGCGACTTTGCCAGCGATTGGGGCAGGGCCTGACACGAATTTCATCAGCCCGTCTTTGACCTCGCGATTCGTGCGGGCGAGCAACGTCACCTTTGTGCCACGGTAGGCACGAATGTTGGGGTCGGTGGATTTGTCAGCCAGTCGGCGCGTGTACTTCGGGTAGTCGTAGCTCACCTCGAAATCGGTGAACAGTGGGAGGGATCGCACGGTGACCTTGTATTCCTGCGTTTCCGAGTCCCCGGCTGCGATCTTGTACCAGAATCCGTTTTGCACGAGATACTCGGGCACCTTCAGGTTCCAGTCGCGGGTCGTCTCCCCCTCCTGGAGGGGAAGCTCTTCGTAGGTCGGATCGGTTGGATTGTGGCGCAGCAGCAACCGGACCCGGGTGGGATCGGTCTTCGCGGGAACCCTGCCACCAATGTGGACCGCAACGGTGATCGTCTGACCGGTCGTGAGCGTTGCCTCAGCGGGGTCGGGTTTCAGTAACGAAATTTGGGTCCGCGAGGCGATCGCCTTCGAGGAGTAGGGCGTGAACGTCCGCGCGACGAGAGATTTGAACTGGGTCGGGCGAAACACGAAGAACAGTACGGTGAGCGTGATGAGGAACGCGATCAGGATGCCGCCTGCAACGAGGAGGCTACGGTGATCCACGGCTCGGTTCACGTCGGCTTCACCCACAGCCTTCGCGGCCTTCGCTGACATTGCCGCCCGCACGGCTCCGGGAACATTCCCTTTTTCCTGGGCATCGACGTATCCCGTGACGCTATTCTTGGCGTCGTCGAGCGTGTCTTCGACAAGCGCGGCAGCGTACAGCGGATTGATGCGGTTCCGGAGTGGCCGGACGACGAGGAAGTATCCCACGCCAGCAAAAAGGCCCAGGAAGCCAAGCAGCGAGATCTGCCGTACCCATTCCGGTAGATTCAGGTATTTGTCGAGCAGGATCATGGTCGTGGCATAGATCGCCACCAACGACGCGAGCGAAAGACCGCCCAGAATCAGGTCATGCACTCGGATGCGGCTGGTCGCCTGCGCGATCTGCTCATCGACTTGCGTTCCGAACTTTGCGGAAAAGTCGGGCTTCTGTTCAAGTAGGGCGGCCATATCAATCTCCGATCCAGGCAGTGGCACTCTGTTCAGATTCGCCCACCACCGACCTGTATTTTACACTCGGGGAGTGTTTCGTGTGAGTGTTTCGTCTCTGCGATCCGGGTTTCCGTGTCTGAGCATTCCATCCCAGGAGCGGAAGGTTCAGAGCAAGATGCGATCGACGGATCACGAATCTTGCCATTATTCCGACGAGACAGTCACAGATTGAGTTTGGGATTCGTTTCACTTCTGCAAGAAACCGTGTGCAGATTGGGCCGGGAATGCCGGGAGCGTGGAGCTACAATGGCTCCAGAGGCGTTTCCGACGCGGGGGGTGCAGTATGCTGGTCGGGCAGACGATCGGTTCTGGCGCGTACCGTTTCGAGGTGGACAAGGAACTCGGTAGTGGGGCGATGGGCTCGGTCTACCGGGCACAGTTCCACCGTGACGGGACGGTCATCCCTGTTGCGCTGAAAATCGTCATCATGGGGCTTGTCGGGAATGAAGCGGCGATGGCTCGCTTTGAGCGAGAAGCGAATATCCTCAAGCAACTCAAGCACCCACACATCGTTCGACTTTATGCAACCGGGACGTACCGAAAAACTCCCTTTATCGCGATGGAGTACATCGACGGGGAACCCCTCGATCGGTTACTCACACGTCGTGGCCGTCTGGCCTGGGAAGAAGTCGTCGCCTACGGGAAACACCTCTGTGAAGCGCTCCAGTACGCTCACGACAAGGGGATCATCCACCGCGATCTCAAGCCGTCCAACTTGATGCTTTCGAGTGATAACGTTCTGAAACTCACGGATTTCGGCATCGCCAAGGACACCGATGTCACAGCATTGACCGGAGCGAACAGCACGATCGGCACTGCGGCGTACATGTCTCCGGAACAGTGCATGGGAGACAAGAATCTCAGCCACAAATCGGACCTGTATTCGCTCGGCATCGTCTTTTACGAACTGCTTACGGGGCGGAAGCCGTTCACGGCGGAAACAACCGTCGATATGTTCCTGAAGCACGTGAATGATGACCCGCCTCGAATTGGGAATCAAGTCAATGAGCTACCAAGCAAACTGGAGATGCTCATCCTGCAGTTGATGGCCAAGCACCCGGATGACCGCCCCGTCGATGCGGCGTGGGTCGTGCGAATGCTCACGGAGATTGAAGAGGACGTGTTCGCCCGCAAAAGCGCCGGACTTGGTGCGGTTACAAATCGACGGACGGCAGATAGACCCCGGAACTTTGACGGCTCAAAACTGGACGAGGAAGACAAGGAAGCCGCGCGAGCGTTACGGGGGAAAAAGAAAAAGACGAAGAAGAAGGAAGTTCTCCCGTTCTTCCAGCGGCCGCACGTGAAGATGGCTGGCATCGGGTTGATTCTCCTGGGAATGTTGGCTGGAGCGGTGATGCTGCTCCGCCCGCCGTCGGCCACGAAGTTGAGTCGAGCGCTTGACGAGGCGACCACTCCGGAAGCCAAACTGGAGGCTGCAACGAAGTACCTGGAACGCTACGGCGACCAACCAGGCGAGATGACCGACAAGGCAGCGGCCGTGTTCCGCGAAGCGGCGACCCGGAAGCGTGAGGATCAGTTGACCAAGCGATTCATCAACAAGATGCAGAAGCCCGACGAGGCCGACGACAAGGAAGCCTTCGAGGCCGCGTGGCAAGCGATGGAGGCGGAACGGAACGGGTTCTTGAACCTCGCGGAAGGGTTCTGGAAGAAGTCGAAGGCCCGGTTCCCCGAGGAAGCGAAGTTGCCATTCACCTTGAATGATGACCTCTTGTTCAAGGCTCGCTGGGGTTGGGTCGCGGATAAGCGGTTGGCCGATCTCCGGAAGGTGGCTTCACTGAGTACCGCAACCAGAGACAAAATCAACAAGCACAACCAGTTTGAGACCCCCTTCAGCGGAGAGCAAACGGATCCCGAATCGCTGGCGATTCGAGCATTCCGTCTCGAAACGATTGGTGACACCGACAAGGCTTGGCGATTGTGGGATCAACTTGCGACGCTGACCGAGAAGGACGCTGACAAACGGGACTGGTTCCTGCTTGCGTGTCAGCAACGGGTCGCGAATGCTCGTAGTGCCGACGGCGGAGCCAAGCAGCGGATCGCCTTGATCGAGAAACACGTCACACGCGCGAGCACCACTGCGGCCGAAGCGCGAGCGAATCCCGACAACTTCCTGAAGCGAATCGAAACCCGGAACGTGTGCCGAGATCTGGTTGATCTGTATGACGATGAGGCAGATGCAACAATCAAGGGTTACGTGAAGCAGGCCAAGGATATCGCCGCCAGCGTACCCAAGTGATCGGCTTTCACGGAGCATTCATGTCAACACGTTCACTGAGCAGTACCGCATTCGAGCGTGCCCGCAAGTTCATCCCCGGGGGGGTGAACAGCCCGGCGCGTGCATTTGGTGCGGTTGGTGGCACACCGCTCTTCATCGCTCGCGCCGAGGGGCCATATCTCCACGACATCGACGGAAACCGCTACCTCGACTTCATCGGTTCCTGGGGGCCAATGATCCTGGGACATTGCCATCCTGCGGTGGTCGAAGCCGTGATGGTCGCGGTCCGCAATGGCTCGAGCTACGGTGCCCCGTGCGAACTCGAAACGGAACTCGCGGAACGGGTCGTGGAAGCAGTGCCATCGGTCGAGATGGTGCGGTTCGTTTCCAGCGGAACCGAAGCGACGATGAGCGCCATCCGGCTCGCACGCGGATACACGGGCCGCGATCTCATCATCAAGTTCGCCGGTTGTTACCATGGTCATGTCGATTCGCTTCTCGTGTCCGCGGGATCGAGTGCGCTCACGCATGGTGTGCCAAACAGCCCTGGCGTTCCCAAGGGTTGTACTGATGACACGCTCGTGCTGAGGTACAACGACATTGCCGGGCTGACCGAGGTGTTCGCTGCTAAAGGCGACAAAATCGCGGGCGTAATCATCGAGCCGATCGTCGGGAACATGGGCCTCGTTGCTCCTTCGGTAGAGTTCAGAAAGGCACTTCGGCAACTCACGCAAAAGCATGGCGCTCTCCTGATCTACGATGAAGTAATGACCGGCTTCCGCCTGGCGTACGGCGGCGCCCAAGAGTTGCTCGGCGATTCGCCCGACATCACAGCTTTCGGCAAGATCATCGGCGGCGGATACCCGGTTGGCGCCTATGGCGGTCGGGCCGAGGTGATGCATAAGATCATGCCAGCCGGCCCGGTGTTCCAGGCGGGGACGCTCTCGGGAAACCCCGTCGCGATGGCTGCCGGGATCGCCACACTCAAGGAACTCAAGGCGAACTCACCATACAAGCGGCTTGACGAACTTGGGGCGCGACTCGAAGCGGGTTTGCGGAAGGCCGCGACGGATGCCGGCGTGGCTCATCAGTTCAACCGAGTCGGCAATATGTGGACACTGTTCTTCACACCAACGCCCGTCACCGATTTCGACACCGCCAAGACATCCGACACCAAGCGGTTCGCCCGATTCTTCTGGGAAATGATGGATCGGGGTGTGTATCTGCCGTGTAGTCAGTTTGAGGCCGCGTTCCTGTGTACCGCAATGACGGAAGCCCACATCGACCAGACAATCGTTGCCGCTCAGGATGCGTTGAAGGCGATTGCGTAAAGGGAAACCATGTCTACCCGTCGTGCTCTTCTCATCCTCGGCATCCTCGCGATTCCTTGTGTCGGTGCGTACATCGCGTTCCGCAAGGGCTGGTTCGCACACGATAACGAGAACGCCGGCGAGATCGCCAAACTCGCCGAGAAGAAACTCGACCAACTGCCGCCAGCAGAATCCGCTACGGGGTGGTTTCAGTGGCGCGGCCCCACCCGTGATGGTCGCGCTCCCGTGGGGCCGCTGCGAACGGACTGGGACAAAAACCCGCCGAAACGGCTCTGGCGAACCGAGTGTGGCGGCGGCTATTCGTCGTGTACCGTTGTGGACGGAAAGCTCTACACCCAGGATCGCCAGGGTGGCAACGAGCGCATCATCTGCCTGAATGCCGAGGACGGGAAGCTACTCTGGGAATTCAGCTATCCCGCGGATTACGCAGGGATCGACTACGGTGTCGGCCCGCGAGCAACTCCGACAGTCGAAGGAGGGAAGCTCTGGGCTGTCGGCTCCACGGGCGAACTCACTTGTCTCCAACTTCCTGCAGCGCCGGGCGAAGCCGTTCGCAAGGTCTGGTCAAAGCACCTCCCCACCGAGTTCAAAGCTCCGATTCCGCAATGGGGCGTGGCATGTTCGCCGCTGTTGGTTGGGGATCTGCTCGTGGCGCTTCCTGGTGGGCAACAAGGAGCGGTTATTGGCCTCGACAAGCAGACCGGCGAGGTGAAATGGGCGAGCGGCACGAACCCACCGGGATACAGTTCCGCTGTTGTCGCGACGGTCGCTGGTCAGCAGTTGATCTTCGCGTTCCTGGGCGATGCGTTGCTGGCGGTCCGTCCCGATGGGAAGATCATGGACAGCTATGCCTGGCCCACGGATCACCAAGGGAACATCGCGACACCGCTCGTTGTGGATGATTACGTGTTGATCTCGTCGGCCTACAACATGGGGTGCGCTCTCCTGAGGGTCGAGAAGTCAGGCGACGAGGTCAAGCTGGTTCCTGTCTATTCTCGGCGTGGTCGAGCGTTCCAGACCCACCACAGCACGTGCGTCTTCAAGGATCGGTATCTGTTCGGGTTCGATCGCATGACCTCCAGTGCCGTGTTGAAATGCGTGGCATTCGACACGGGGAAGGAGAAGGAGGGCTGGGAAGCCAGCGGTATCAAGCCGGGATCAGGCACGATCATCCTGGCGGACAAGCACCTCATCATTCAAACCGAGGGCGGCGAACTCTGCCTGGTCGAAGCCACACCCGACGAGTTCCGGCTGGTCGCGAAGCTCTCGAAGGTACTGAGTGGGAAGAACAACTGGGCGACGCCGACTCTTGTGGATGGTCGCCTTTACCTTCGAGATGAAACGCAGGTGGTGTGCTACGACGTGCGACCGTGATGAACCTTGAATCGCCTCCTTGACTCAGCCACTGAATCCGTGGACGATGCGTCGGGAGGCTGTCGTTATGAGCTATCGCGTTCTGCTCGCCGTCGGTTCTTGCATCGCCCTTATTGCTGCCGCATGGTTTTCCACTGCTGATCCAAAGGCAGACGGAGTTACCTCGTGGGTGATGCTCGAAAAGGGCATCTTCCGCACCAAATCAACACCGCATACCTACGCGCTCGTTGCAGGTGAGAAGGCATTACTCATCGATGCGTCTTCGTCACCTGAAACGGTGGCCGAGTTGGGGTCAAAATCGATCGAGGCTGTGCTGCTCACGCATCATCATCGCGACACGGCCGAGTTCTCTGCGGATTTCCGCAAGAAAGGCGTCTCGGTTCGGGCACCGAAAGCCTCGGCCGACTGGCTCACTCCCGAGAACATCACCAAGTTCTGGAAGGACACCATCCCGCTGCGGAACTCGCGAACTGCATACTTTGTGCTACCCGTAGGTGTGGATGGGGTCGATTACACGATCGAAGAGAATAAGCCGATCGCCTTCGGTGGATGGCAGATCACTCCCATCGCAACCCCAGGGCATTCGCGCGACCACTTCGCGTATCACTGCACTCCCTCGGACGACAAGAAAGGCTCCAGCTACCTTTTCTGCGGCGATGCCTTCTGTTCACCCGGCAAGGTGTGGACGCCATACACAACCGACTGGGATCACTGGACCGATGTTGGCTTGAAACCAACGGCCGAGTCGCTGCGGAAGATGGCGAAAATCAAGCCGACGCATCTCTGCCCCGCTCATGGGCCGGTTCTCTCAACCGAAATCGAGAAAGCACTTGAAGACACGGCAAAGGGAGTCGATGAGGCCGGGTTCCAGAAAAGCTTCGAGAGATTCAGCAAGGATCGCCTTGGGAATCAACCCAAGTACGAATTCCTTGTGCCGAAGGAGCAGGTCGCGAGTGGTGGCGACAAGCCGTGGTCGAAGGTCTCCGATCACGTCTGGATCACAGGAAATACGTATGTTGTGAAGTCCACCACAGGCGACGGCATTTTCGTGCTCGACCCGTGGGGCCAACGATCAGCGGATCAAGTGGCGAAACTTCAGAAAGACGAGAAGCTCGGAGCGGTGGAGTTGGTGGCATTCAGCCATGCACATTACGATCATTTCGACGGTATCCATGTCCTCAAGACCGGCGAACCCCGTGAGGTGTGGTCGCTCGATCTGGTCGCGCTTCCGCTGAAAGATCCGCTCAAGCTCCGTGCTCCGTTCCTGGATCTGCGACCGATCAAATTCACCAAGGAACTCAAAGACGGTGAAACCGCAACGTGGGGCGGCTACACGTTCAAGTTCCACCATCTGCCGGGGCAATCGTGGTTCACGTCGGGAATCGAAGCTACCATCGACGGCAAACGCTGCATGTTCACCGCCGACAACTTCTTCCACCAGGATCAGTTCAGTGGCACGGGCGGCTGGATGGGGCTAAATCGCAGTTCACCCGCCGCGTATGGGAATAGCGCCGCGAAAGTGCTCGACATCGCCCCGGAGTGGGTGCTGGCCGAACACGGCGGCCCGTATGTCTTCAACAAGGAGGACTACCGCCGTCGCGTCAAGTGGGGCGAAGTCGCCGGTAAGGCGTGCGACGCGATCAGTGTTAGTGGCGAACATCTCCGCGACTGGACTCCTCATCGTGTCAGCGTCGAGCCAGTTCTGACGACCGCAAAGCCCGGTGCCGAAATCACGGTGCAGGTGACGCTCTCGGAATCCGGCCGTGATGACCCCGGAGTAACGGTTGTACTCCGGGGTCGGGGATTGTTCGCAGATGAGTCGATTACTTTCGGGCTGGGCGCTCGCCAGACGAAGACTCTGAAGCTGAAGTTGTCCTCATCGCTGGCAGAAGGACGGCATGTTTTCTGGGTGCGCGCTACGGACAAGAACGGTGGCGAGTTCGCGGACCCGCACTTTGCTGTGGATGTGATCGGTTCCTGATCGTATCTTGTACATTTGAATACTGCCGGACGAATTGTCGGAGTCAAATCGAATTCTGGTAAAATCTGTTAAGAAGAATCGATATCATGATCTGATGAATAATGTTATATATTTCACTCTTTTCGGATTACTCGTCACAACCCGCAATTTCAGAACATGTTGCGCGGCATGAAATGCTCGTAGAGTCTTCGATTCCTTGCTCCGCTCGGATAATCTCTGTATAACAATGGTGAGAGTTGGTTGGATGTCCGGTCCGTGCGGGTCGGGCAAGGTTGCGAGTTCCGCTCCCGGCGCTTGATCGGTCCAGTTGCGCTCTTCGTGGGCCCGACTTGCGCGAGGTTCCCCAGAATGGCTTCCCTCAAGCTGCGGCGAATCGACCTCACTGCGAACAACGCCACGGCCCAAATCACCAAGCTCAGAGACCAGTTTCGATATGATTCTGAAGTCGTCTCAACGGCTGGTAAGAAACTCACACTCGCCGTATTCGGGGAAGCGCTCTCACCGATGCGAGCGGTTGAGCGGATCTGTTCCGAAGTGCGAGAAAAGGGATTGCCCGCAGTCCTCTCGTACACTGAACAGTTCGACAAGGTGAAACTCAAGCCTGACGCGCTTCGTGTCAAGCCTGCGGAACTCGCTGAAGCACACGCGACCGTGGGTGCGGAGTTCCTGGAAGCAATTCGGCAGGTCAAATACAACGTCGAGCAATTTCAATCCGGCGTGTTGCACCGCGATGCGGTGATGCGAGTCTCCGAACGTCACGAACTGCAACTTCGTTATCGCCCGCTCGACCGTGTGGGCGTGTATTGCCCCGGCGGTGCGGCTGCGTATCCCTCGACACTCCTCATGACCGTGTGCCCAGCGCAGGCTGCGGGCGTCGAGCAAATCGTGGTGTGCATGCCGCCGAAGGACACGGGGGCATACAACCGCGAGATGCTGGCGACGTGTCACGAGCTCGGCATCACCGAGGTTTATCGGATCGGTGGGGCGCAGGCGATTGCTGCGATGGCATATGGTGTGGACGGTTTGCCCGCAGTGGACATGATTGTCGGACCCGGGAATCAGTACGTTGCCCTCGCCAAGAAGTACGTCTTCGGGCAGGTCGCGATTGATTGCATCGCTGGCCCGAGTGAAATCGTGGTGGCTGCCGATGACGCGGCCCATCCGGACTGGGTTGCTCTCGACATGATTGCTCAGGCCGAGCATTCGCCCGGCGTCGCGATTCTTGTGACGTGGTATGAGCCACTCATTGAAGAAGTGAACGAGTCGATCGTGAAGAAGCTCGCGAAACTGTCGCGTGCCGACCTCGCACGAGACAGCCTCGAACGCTTCGGTGCGTTGGTTCTGGCACCGGACAAGAAGGCAGCGCTGCAGTGCGTGAACGCACTGGCTCCCGAGCACCTGCATGTTCAGACCCGTGATCCAGAAGCGTTCGCCGAGCAGGTTCGCAATGCCGGGGCCGTGTTCCTCGGGCCGTTCACGCCGGTCGCGGTTGGGGATTACGCTGCTGGCCCCTCGCACGTTTTGCCAACAGGCGGCACCGCTCGCTGGGCAAGCGGACTGAACGCGAACGACTTCCGGAAACGCACGAGCCTGATGCGTTTCACTCGCAACGGCCTGAAGGACATCGCACCGGATGTGATCTATCTGGCGAACAAGGAAGGGCTGACGGCCCACGCCGCGAGCGTCGAGATTCGCGCGAACAACAATGGACCGGAAGCGCGACCGAAGCCCAAGGTGGACAAGGTCCCCGCAGCAGCGAAGAAGTAAATCCGCGACACGTAGCACGACCACCGAACGAGGTCGGCGTGCTCGTTCTGGCTTTGGTCTCGAATCACGCGCTTCGAATTTCGGATGGTATCGTGAGCGGTATTCGCAGTTCGATCCTGGCAATGAAGGGCTACGTGCCAGGCGAGCAACTCAACGACCCCAGCATCATCAAGCTGAACACGAACGAGAACCCGTACCCTCCCAGTTCGCGGGTTTTCGAGGCGATTCGCGCCACACTCACCAGCGATAAACTCCGTAAGTACCCGGAACCGCTCGGCGACACGTTTCGTCGCGCCGCCGGGAAGGTGCTCGGCGTTGACCCCGATTGCATTCTGATCGGCAACGGCTCAGACGACATTCTCACGATCCTCACGCGAGCCTTCGTGCCGGAAGGCGGGCTGATCGTCAGCCCGACGCCAAGCTACATCCTGTACAAGTCGCTCGCCGAGATTCAGGGTGCACGCTTCGAGATGGTGCCCTTCGGCCCCGAGTGGTCACTCCCCATCGGGAAATGGCCATCCGCGACGAATTTGAACTTCCTCCCGAACCCAAACTCCCCGACGGGGACAGTGCTCCCCGCTTCCGATGTGGCATCACTCGCGGCAAAACTCGGCTCAGCACCGCTCGTTCTCGATGAGGCCTACGCCGACTTCGCGGGATGGAACGGATTGGGCCTTCTTCACAGCGTGCCGAACCTCATCGTCACGCGCACACTGAGCAAGTCGTATTCGCTCGCGGGTATCCGCTTCGGCTTCGCAGTCGCGCGTCCCGAAATCATCCGGGAACTCGTGAAGGTGAAGGACTCGTACAACTGCGACGTGCTGAGCCTCGCTGCCGCGACTGCGGCAATCGAAGATCAGGATTACTTCGCGGAAGTGCGGGCGAAGATCATCGCAACCCGCGAACGGATGGTCCCGGCACTCACGCACCTCGGCTTTGACGTGACGCCGAGCCACGCGAACTTCCTCTGGTGCCGGCGATCCGACCGTGCCCTGAAGCCGATCTACGAGGAACTGAAACGCCGTAAGATCCTCGTGCGCTATATGAACTACGATGGCTATGATGGATTGCGAATCACGGTCGGAAACGACACCGAGATCGACAAACTGCTGAGCGAACTGAAAGCGATTCTGTGATGGCCCGCACTGCTTCTATCACCCGCAAGACTGCGGAAACTGACATCCAACTCTCTCTCAACCTCGACGGTTCGGGGAAGGTCGAGGTGAACACCGGAGTCGGGTTCTTCGATCACATGCTGACGCACATCGGTAAGCACGGCATGTTCGATCTCACAGTGACATGTAAGGGCGATACGCACATCGACGCCCACCACACTGTCGAGGACGTCGGCATCTGCTTCGGGAAGGCGCTCGTGCAGGCGCTCGGCGACAAAGCAGGCATCCGCCGGTTCGGGGATTGCGCCCTGCCGATGGATGAGACGCTCGCACTCGCGGCGGTTGATCTCAGCGGGCGGCCGTTCCTCGTGTGGAGTGCCAATGTGCCGCTGGAAACGCTCGGAACCTTTTCGTCGCAACTTGTGGAGGAATTTTGGCGTGCGGTTTCGTCGGCGGGATTGTTGACACTCCATGTCGTATTGCAGCACGGCCGCAACACTCACCACATCGTGGAAGCGATCTTCAAGGCGTGTGCACGGGCGGTGCGAGCCGCCGTCGAGCACGACCCACGAGCCACGGGCATCCCTTCCACGAAGGGCGTGCTGTGATCTCTCACTTCAGAAGGATCCGTTGAACTTCCTGGCCCATCTGCACCTGGCCGATCCCGATCCCGGACTGATGCTCGGCGGTATCGTCGCGGACTTCGCTCGCAACCCCGAGATTGCTCTGCTCCCCGCCGATGTGCAACATGGCGTTCGCCTCCACCGGCTCATCGATGGCTTTACCGACAGGCACCCCGTCGTACATCGCAGCAACACTCGCATCTCGGCACGGCTGGGCTGGTTCGCAAGCATCGTGATTGATGTCTACTACGATCACATCCTGGCGCGAAACTGGGAACGATACTCAGCAGAGCCGTTGCCCGTGTTCGCGGGCCGTTCTTACCAGGTGCTCGAAGACGCATTCTCGATAACCCCACCCGACGCACAGTGGTTCATCCGCCGATTCATCGACGGTGACTATCTCGTCAACTATTCGACGATCGAAGGGATCACACAGACACTCGCCCGTCTCTCGGACCGCATCGCCGAGCGGATGCCAAAGAGGGCGATCTGGCTGCCAGATTCTCTCCCCGATCTCGCTGCCGCCGATGCGGAACTGGCAGCCGACTTCCACGCCTTCTATCCTGAGTTGATGGCCTTCGCGGCAGAATCTCGCCGCTCATTCGCAACGGCGCTTGATGTGAAGCCGCCGTCAGAGTAGAACCAATCCCGTTGAACGTGCGGGTGAGTTTAGCTCGTCGCTTTGCGACAGGACGATGTTGCGTCGTCCGAGCAAATGGCCACTCATGCGACTCGGGGAAGGCTGTTCCAGCACCGCTTTCGGGTGATCAGGTCATCGGTGATGGGCGGTCTGGATCAACCCCGCGAATCGTGGTTCCGCCCATCACCGATGACCTGATCACCCGGCGGTGCCGTGAGCCTTCCGCGATTCAGGTCTTGAAGTAAACCACCCGCACGATCAACTCTTCCCGCTCTCGCCGCTCGAAGGAACAGCCGGGTCACGCCGGCCGCTCGCCTTTCCTGCTACAATCACTTCGTTCCTGTTGTGCCGAATCACGGGGCTATCCCGATGCTGAATGCGAAACTCAGAGACGCTGTGCTGCGAGTGCTGCCGCGCGTGAAGACACCCGCCCAGTACATTGGCGGCGAACTCAACTCCACGCCCAAAGATCACCGCCAGGTTCGCGGGAAACTGTGTCTGTGCTTCCCCGATGCGTACACGATTGGCATGAGCCACCACGGATTGCAGGTGCTCTACACGATCATGAACAATGATCCGCAGTGGGCTTGCGAGCGTGCGTTCACGCCCTGGATGGACTTTGAAGCGGAACTTCGCAAGAACGGCCTGCCGCTCTACGGCCTGGAAAACTACACGCCGCTGCGGGAGTTCGACCTCGTCGGGTTCAGTCTGCAATACGAGGTCAGCTACACGAACCTACTCACGATGATCGACCTTGGCGGCATCCCGCACTTCTCGCGTGACCGCCTCGTGACCGATCCGCTGATCGTTGCTGGTGGGCCGGGTGCGCAGAACCCGGAACTGCTCGCGCCGTTCGTCGATCTGTTCGTGATTGGCGACGGCGAGGAATCGTTGCCGTGGGTCATGGAAAAGTGGGTGACGCTCAAGGAGGCAGCACTCCGCGAAGGCGACACGTCTCACGAGCGCCGCATGGACATGCTCGCCGAACTCGTCGGCAGCACAGCATGGGCTTACGCACCAGCGTTCTATGAGTTCGATTACCACGCAGATGGCACCATCGCGGCTGTGAACCGCACCCGCTCCGATGTCCCCATGCAGATCGAAAGCTGTACGATCGACCAGGATCTCGACGCGATTCCACTCCCGACGAAGCCAGTCGTTTCGTTCGTGCAGACGCCGCACGACCGCATCGCCATCGAGATCATGCGGGGTTGCCCGTGGCAGTGCCGCTTCTGCCAATCGACCGTCATCAAGCGGCCGCTACGGGTACGCTCAGTGGAAACGATCGTCGCGGCCGCGCTTGAGAGCTACCACAACACGGGGATGAACGAGATCAGCCTGCTGTCGCTTTCGAGCAGCGACTACCCGCACTTCGAGGAACTCGTGAAGCGAATGCATGAGGTCTTCCGGCCCCTCGGTGTGAACGTGTCGCTTCCTAGTTTGCGCGTGAATCATCAACTTCGATCAGTGCCGAAACTGACGCAGGGCTGGCGACGCGCAGGGATGACACTCGCTCCTGAGGTGGCACGCGACGACATGCGAACGCAGATTCGCAAGCCGATCAAGAACGACGACCTGATCGAAGGTTGTCGCGAGGCGTTCCGGGAAGGAATGTCGCACGTCAAGCTGTACTTCTTGTGTGGCTTGCCCGGGGAACGAACCGTCGATCTCGATGGCATCGTCGATCTCGCGGAAACAATCAGCCGGCTTGGGCGCGAGTTCGGTGGGCGCGACAAGGAAGTGATCGCGTCCGTATCGAACTTCATCCCGAAGCCGCACACACCTTATCAGTGGAACGGGATGCAGACCCGCGAGTACTTCCGCTGGGCTGGCGACTACATGCACCGCCGCAAGCGCGTCAAGGCGGTGAAAATCAAGCAACACGACATCGAGACGAGCTTGCTCGAAGGAATCCTCACGCGGGGCGATCGACGGGTTTCCGCAGGGCTATACGAAGCCTGGAAACGTGGTGCCCGTTTCGATGGCTGGAAGGAATGTTTCAACGCGCAACTTTGGTGGTCGGCGTTCAGCGATCTCGGCATCGACGTGGACTTCTACCGCACCCGGCAACGCCCGGTGGCAGAACGGTTGCCGTGGGACCACGTGAACGTGAAGAAGGGCCGGGCGTATCTTGAGAAGGAACAAGCCCGCAGTGTGGTTCAACTGGGAGTGATGGCCGAGGCAGTGGGTGGGGAAGGGGACAAGCAACCGACTGGTTGCGGCGGCTGATTAGAGGGTGACGGCGAGGCGTGAACGCTCTCAAAACACGCCCGGAAACGCGGGCGTACACAATCCAAACAACGCGATCTAAAGGCTTGTCTCGAATTGATTACCGGAAAGATTGATTTGACGCCGGTCAAGTACTTGATTATCCTTAACTTACGAGAATAACGCTGCCACGTTGCTCTCCCAACCGCTCGCACTGCCTACCTCCGCCCGGTCGTGTTCCGGGACTTGCCTGATGCGACTTTGGTCGCTCGTACCGAAATCCTCCCCGTTTTCATAACCAACCCGACCCCGACAGGAGTCCGCCATGAATTTGTTGAGCCGTTGCATGGGTTCGCCATTGAACCGTCGCAATTTCATGCACGTCGGGGCGGTCGGGGCGCTCGGCCTCACACTCGATCAATACATGCGGTTGCAAGCCGCCGACCCAGCAGCCCCTGGGGCGAAGAAACCGAAGGCCGAGGCGTGCATCCACATCTTCATGCCAGGCGGCATGGCACACCAGGAAAGCTGGGACCCGAAGCCATTCGCGCCGGTCGAGTATCGCGGGCAGATGGGGACCGTACAGACAAAGCTAGAAGGTGTCGTGTTCAACGAGTGTCTGCCGAAGACCGCAGCGCTTGCTGACAAGATCACGGTTGCTCGCGCCATGACGCACGGCGAAGCCGCCCACGAACGCGGCACACACAACATGTTCACCGGCTACCGGCCAAGCCCGGCCCTGAAGTTCCCGAGCCTCGGCAGCGTCGTCAGCCATGAACTCGGCGTCAGGAATAATCTTCCGCCATACGTCGCGGTGCCGAGCATGCCGGCCCAGGACGCGGGGAGTGGCTACCTGAGCAGCAGCTTCGCCCCGTTCAGTCTCGGCAGTGACCCCGCGAACGGCGGCTTCCGCGTGCAAGACCTCACGCTTCCCGGCGGCGTGACCCCGGATCGCTTCACGACGCGCCGCAACATGCTCGACGCCGTGAACGCCCACTTCACCGGCAAGGAGAAGTCGGACAACCTCGACGCGATGGACACCTTCTACCAGCGTGCTTACGGCCTCATCAGCAGCGAGAAGGCACGGGCCGCGTTCGACATCAACGCGGAACCAGCGAAACTCCGCGACGAGTACGGCCGCAACGCAGCCGGTCAGCGGTTGCTGATGGCTCGCCGGCTCGTGGAAAGCGGCGTGCGATTCGTGACGCTGACTTACGGCGGCTGGGACTTGCACGGTGGCATCGTCGGCGGCACGAAGAACCAACTTCCCGCGTTCGATCAAGCATATGCCGCGCTCCTCACTGACCTGCAAACGCGCGGGTTGCTCGACACGACGCTCATCATGATTTCGAGCGAGTTCGGCCGTACTCCGAAGATCAACGCGACGGCGGGCCGTGACCACTGGCCGAAGGTGTTCAGCGTGGTGCTGGCGGGTGGCGGTATCAAGAAGGGCTTCATCTATGGCAAGTCGGACGCGACCGCATCCGAGCCAGAAGAAGACGGACTGACGGTCGAAGATCTGGCACACACGGTTTACCACTGCCTGGGCATCGACGCTGACAAAAAGCTGATGTCGCCGGGCGATCGGCCAATCGACATCGTCCGCGAAGGCAAGACCCGCAAGGAACTGCTGGCGTAATTTGTGAGCAACAGACGATGGCCACAAAAAGGCACGAAAAGTCACATAAGGGAAGACACCATGACCGGGCTTCGACTGCGATTTTTGGCTTCATTTTTGTGCCTTTTTGTGCCTTTTTGTGGCCATCTCTTCGCTGCTTCCCCGAGCCTTAGCGTCATTCAGCCACGAGGTGCGCAGCGTGGCACCGAAACCGAACTCACGTTCGCAGGGGCACGCCTCACCGACGCACAGGAAGTGCTCGTCTACTATCCCGGCATCGCTGTCAAGAAGCTGGAGATGGTCAACGACACCGCTCTCAAGGTGACCATCGCCATTGCTCCGGATTGCCGGCTCGGCGAACACGCATTCCGCATCCGCACCGCAACCGGCATCAGTGAACTCCGCACGTTCTGGGTGGGTGCGCTGCCGGTTGTCGAAGAACTTGAGCCGAACAGCGAGTTCGACAAGCCGCAGCCGATCGCGCTGAACAGCACGGTTCACGGCGTCGTGCAGACCGAGGATCAGGACTACTTCGCGGTTGAGTGCAAGAAGGGACAGCGGCTTTCCGTCGAAGTCGAAGCGATGCGGCTCGGTACCGCGTTCTTCGATCCCTACGTCGCGATCCTTGATGCGAAACGCTTCGAGCTGGCGACGGGCGACGATTCGCCCATGTCAGCGCAGGATGGCGGCTGCTCGGTCGTGATCCCTGCCGACGGTCGGTACATCGTGCAGATCCGCGAAAGCGCTTACGGCGGCAACGGTGCGTGTCAGTATCGGCTGCACATCGGCAATTTCCCGCGGCCCACGGCTGTCGTTCCCGCAGGCGGCAAGCCAAACGAAGAACTCGAACTCACGTTCCTTGGCGACCCAAGTGGCCCGATCAAGCAGAAGGTGAAACTGCCAGCCGACGACGGCAACGGCATGTGGCGCATGCACTGCCAGACGCCCGAAGGGATCAGCCCAACCGGGTTCAAGTTCCGCCTGGTCGATGTGCCGAATGTGCTGGAAACGCCTGGAAACAACACCCCCGCGACCGCAAGCCCTGGCGCGGCTGTGGCGGCGCCCGGAGCCGTTCCCGCCGCGTTCAATGGCGTGATCGCAGCAATGGGCGAGGTCGATTACTTCAAGTTCACCGCGAAGAAGGGGCAGGTTTTCGACGCTCGCTGTTACGCGCGTGCACTCGGCTCGCCACTTGATCCCGTACTGTACTTTGGCAATGCAGTGGGTGCGGCGCTCGCCAGCAACGACGACAGCGGCAGCCCGGACAGTGCGTTCCGCCTCACGATTCCCGACGACGGTATCTACACGCTCTGGGTTCACGATCACCTCCGAAAAGGCGGTCCGGACTACTTCTATCGCATTGAACTGACACCCGTCGCCCCGAGCATTAGCACGACGATTCCGCGAGTCGATGGGAACAACCCCGCGAATCAGGATCGGCAGACAATCACCGTGCCGAAGGGTGGGCGGTATGCCTCGTTGATGATCGCCAATCGCGCTGAGTTTGGCGGTCCGCTCGTGATAGGCATGGGGCAACTTCCGGCTGGCGTCACGCTTGCCGCAGACCAGATGGACCCGGGGTTGAATATCGTGCCCGTCGTGTTTGAGGCAACGCCCGCAGCCGTGCCTGGCGGCTTCCTTACGACGATCACCGCGACGCATGCCGACCCGATGGTGAAGGTGCCGAGCAAGACCGCGTTCGATGCTGCGTTCGTGGTGAACCAACCCGGGCAATCGGTTTACGCACGGCACTACGTTGACCGCACGGCAATCGCGGTTGCCGAGGCGGCTCCTTATTCGATCGAAGTGATCGAGCCCAAGGTACCCATCGTGCAGAACGGCTCATTCAACCTGCGAATCGTGGCGAAGCGTGCCGAGGGGTTCAAGGGACCGATCACCGTGTTCCCGCTGTGGACGCCGCCCGGCCTCGGCATTCAAGGGTCGGCGGTGATTCCGCCGGAGGTCTCGGAGTGCGTGCTGCCGATGAACGCGGCCCCGAACGCTGCACCGCGAAAGTGGAAGACCGCCGTGACCGCCGTGGCTGATGTGGGGAAGGGTCCGGTGTGGACATCGAGCCAGTTGTTCACGCTCGAAGTGGCCGCGCCGCTGGTCACGATGACGATGGAACGCCCTGCGGTGGAACAGGGCCAGACGACGCAACTCTTTTGCAAGGTTGCGATCGCCACGCCGTTCGAGGGGAAGGCGAAGGTGACGATCTACGGGCTTCCTGCGAAGGTCACAACGCAGGTGATGGAGTTGACGAAGGACACGAAGGAACTCGTGTTCCCGATCGTTGCGGACAAGACCAGCCCAGCCGGAAAGCACGGCGGCATCTTCGCTCAGGTGGTGATCGATCGCGGCGGCGAACTCATTGCTGGGAACGTCGGCGGCACGGAACTTCGCATCGACGTGCCGTTACCTCCGAAGGTCGCGGTGACGACCCCGCCTCCGATGCCGAACCCAATGACCACGACGCCTCCACCGATGCCGAAGATCGATGTGCCGCCGAAACGACTGACGCGGCTGGAGCAACTGCGATTGGAGCAGGAAGAGCGCGAGAAGGCCGCCGCTGGCGGCGGGCAGCCGGTGCCCAAGAAGGAAGAACCAAAGAAGGAAGAGCCGCCGAAGAAGCCGTGATACGATGGGGTGAGTGAACCCGCACGGAGGATTAGCCGATGTCCGAAGCCGCCGAAATACTGAAACCGATGCTGACGGTCCTCTCGCCCGCAGAGCGTGAAGAGATCGTCAACTTCCTAGCCGAACTCGCCGAGGAGGATGAACTCGGAGAGTTGGACGACAAGTACATCGATGAGATCAATCGCCGCATTGGAGCGGCAAAGAATGGACAATCGGACAGCATGCCTCACGAAGAGTTCATGCGACAGATGAAGGAGAAGTACGGGTGAAGGCGATCCACTGGGAGTCGCCTGCGCGGGTTGAGTACGAGAACGCGCTCGCGGTTTCCCCAAACCCGAACGAGTTTCAGGAGGCGATTACCGAAGCTCTCGATGCGATCGCCAGTGGACGAGTTTCCCACGCCCGAGTCCCCGCGAACGCCGACACGCGAGTGCGTTCTGAAAACACCACCGTATTCGATCGTTTACGCCGAGACAGACGACGAAATCAGAGTGTGGGCATTTCCACACCACAAACGCAAACGCGGCTACTGGCGAAGTCGCCTTCCATAATGATTCACCGCTTGAGGCTTGACGATATGCGTTCCTTGCTTGTCCTCTGCGTTCTCGGCGTTCTCTGCGGTGATTCACTCGCGCAGACCATCGCCGTCTACCCGCCTGACATCAACCTCGAAACGAGCCGCGACCGGCAATCGTTTGTCGTGCAACTCACGCAACCCGACGGTATCACACGCGACGTCACCACCCAGGCGCAGGTCGCGTTTGCGAACCCGGCACTCGTAAAGCTCGACAAATTCCATGTCTATCCGGTTGCGGACGGCGTCACCGAGATGATCGTCACGCTTGGTGCCCAGGTCGTGAAGGTGCCGGTGAAGGTGGCCAAGGCAAAGGAAGATCGTCCCATCTCGTTCAAGCAAGACGTAATGCCCGTGTTCATGCGAGCCAGTTGCAACGTTGGTGGCTGTCACGGCGCGGCTCGCGGTAAGGACGGCTTCCGTCTCTCACTGTTCGGTTTCGACCCCGAAGGCGACCACTTCCGACTCACCCGTGAACTCAACGGGCGTCGCATCAATCTGGCGATGCCCGCCGATAGCCTGCTCATCGAGAAAGCCTGTGGAAAGGTTCCCCACAGTGGCGGCAAGAAGATCAGCGAGGGCGACGAATACTACCAGTCACTGATCCGCTGGCTTGAAGCCGACGCCCCACTCGACGCTCCGACCGTCGCGCTGCCAGTAAGCATGGAAGTGTTCCCGCCGTCGGCAGTGCTCGACGGCAAAGGCGAAAAGCAACGGCTCGTCGTGCGGGCGAAGTATTCCGATGGCACCGACCGCGACGTGACATCGCTCGCGTTGTTCCTCACAGGCAACGAGAACGCGGCGAAGATCGACGGCAACGGCGACGTGACTGCGGGCGAACGCGGCGAGGCGTTCGTGATGGCTCGCTTCCACACGTTCACCATCGGCGTGCCGTTCATCACGCTGCCGAAGGCGTTGCAGTTCGCTTGGCCTAACTCACCCGAGGCGAACTATGTCGATACGCTCGTCAACAACAAGCTCAAGAAACTCCGCATCGAACCCAGCGGCGTCTGCTCTGACGAAGTGTTCGTTCGCCGTGTGTATCTTGACGTGATCGGGCAACTGCCCACACCCGAGGAATATGCCCGGTTCATGGTGTCGTCGCTGCCGACGAAACGCGAACATCTCGTCGATGAATTGCTCGACCGCAAGGAGTTCGCGGAACTGTGGGTGCTGAAGTGGGCGGAACTGCTCCAAATTCGCAGCAGCAACCAGGTCTCGTACAAGGCGATGCTGCTCTATTACAACTGGCTGCAAGACAAGATTGCCCGCAACGTGCCGACCGACGTGTGGGTGAAGGAACTCCTCGGGGCCAACGGTGGTACGTTCAAGAACCCCGTCACGAACTACTACCAACTCGAAACCGACGTGCTGAAGGTGACCGAGAACATCGCCCAGGTGTTCATGGGGATGCGGATTCAGTGCGCCCAGTGCCACAACCACCCATTCGATCGCTGGACGCAGGACGACTACTACGGCTTCGCGGCGTTCTTCACACAGATCGGCCGCAAGGGTGGGGACGATCCCCGTGAACTGATCGTCTTCAACAGCGGTGGCGGCGAAGTGAATCACCCCGTGCGTGGTCGCCCGATGCCGGCCAAGTTCCTCGGCGGCACAGCCCCGGCCGATGTCGCGGGGAAGGATCGTCGCATCGTGCTGGCGAACTGGCTGGCGTCGGCCGAGAACCCGTACTTCGCGAAGAACCTGTCGAACGTCGTGTGGAACCACTTCTTCGGTCAGGGGATCGTGAACGAGGTGGACGACGTTCGCATTTCGAACCCCGCGAGCAATCAGGAGTTGCTCGACACGCTCGGAAAGAAGTTCACCGAGTACAAGTACGACTTCAAGAAACTGGTTCGCGACATTTGCGTCTCACAGACGTATCAACGTTCGACGCAAGCGACGAAGACCAACGAATCTGACACGCGGAACTTTGCACGCGGGCCGATTCGCCGCATTCGAGCCGAGACGATGCTCGACCTCATCACGCAGGTGACAGACACGAAGAACAAGTTCCAGGGCCTGCCAAACGGCGCGCGTGCGGTGCAGATCGCCGACGGCACCGTGAGCACGTACTTCCTGACGACGTTCGGCCGTCCGACACGCGAAACCGTCTGTGCATGCGAGGTGCGCCTGGAGCCGACGCTGTCGCAGAGCCTGCACTTGCTGAACGGCGGCACGGTGGAACCGAAAATCGCACAGGGCGGCCTGGTGGCCAAGATGCTTCAGGAGAAGAAGACGCCTGCGCAGATCATCGAGCATCTGTACATCCGCAGCCTGAGCCGCGCTCCGACCGCCGCGGAGATGAAGACGCTGACCGATATCGTGACCGCGAACCCGAACAAGCAGCAGGCGCTGGAGGACGTGTTCTGGGCGATCATGAACTCGCGCGAGTTCATGTTCAACCATTGAGTGATCTGAGGGCGAAGCCGCAAGCGGCTTCGAGCCCTTTGAAGCCGCTTGCGGCTTCGCGGGTTGTGGTTTTGACCCCAACGAGGTCACAGAAAACAGCCAGGGGAGAGCGAGCGAAGCGAGTAGACCCCCTGGAAAGCGATAACTAGAAACCAACGAGCCCCACGGGGCGACAGAACGAATTGGGCGGAGCGCAAAGCGAACCAATATGGCGCAAACAATCCATAAAGCGATTACACAGGTACTCCGCGCCAAGGGCGGACCCCAGCTCGCACCGCCCCTGGCTAATATCTCTCGCCCCGTTGGGGCTGAACACACCGGCAGGCTGACGCCACTCCGCTCACAGTGACGACACCTTGAGGCCTCTTGATATGCGGCAATAGATGTTCTTGTTCGCGGTAGCCGGGTTCGTTCTCGCGACAAACAACGAGACGCAAGTCCTCGCGGACGCCAAGACCCCCCGAGAAACGCAATCTGAGGCGGCAACGATGGACCTGCTCATCAGACGCCAGAAGTGGATTCGCATCGCGGCTCCGGCAGGAATCGTGTTCCTCGGGTTATTCAGCAGCCTAGTAGGGCTTGTCATGTGCTCGATGCCCTACGCCGTCATTATCGCGCGAAACAATCCGGAACCCCAGGAGAGCGATCGGTCATAAATCTTGTCGCGCACTGCGGCGGTTGCGACACAACGGTCGCGGTAGGTTTGCGGATTGTCGATCAGGCTGGAGAGACTTCGTTCCAGCGCGGCCGAATTGTCCGCTTCATACACGGAGCAACTCTGTCCGAGAAGATCCAGGGCCGGGACGACGGAACTCAGAACCGTTGGGATGCCGTGAGCCGCGGCCTCGAAGCCGACGACGGCAAGACCTTCATTGAAGCTGGTCATGGTGGGACAGACCAAAAGGTCTGTGTTAGCCAATGCGGCGTGTACTTCTCTTGAACCCAAATGACCGAGGGAGGTGATTCGGCCAGAATGCGGCGACGCGGTTATCCGCTCCCTGAGAGCCTCCCCCGCGCTGCCCTCTCCTGCGAAGACTAGCGACAGGCTCGGGTGCCGGTCTGCGAGCCGGTTGAAGACGTCGAGGAGAAGGAAAACACCTTTGTAGTGCTCGATCCGCCCGATGAACAGGAGCTTCTGCGCTGTGTCCCTTTGCTCGATCGGGTAGTGGGCTACCACCTGTGGGCATTCGACTTCTCCCTGAATGCGACCGCGTGTCACTTCCGCGATCTGACGGGCACACTCATGTGATGTGCAGATCGCCGCGTCGAGAGCGGGCGCCCTGGCGTAGAGCAGGGCCTTGCGGAGGCGGCCCTTGATTCCGTCGAGGGGCCGGCCCATCGGCCAGAATGAATTGTGCGCAGTGAGAATGAGCTTCCTGCCCCTGCCCAGCCTCTTCCATGAGCCCGCGGGATTGTGGGTCGAGGTGATGACCACATGGGGGTCGTATCGTTCCACCACGGAAACCAGCTCCCGGGCGTGCAGATGCCGGCTGTGCAGATGGCTCCATCGTCCAGTTGCTGGCGGCGGTATGACTTGTTCAAAGCGGAACGGGTTGCCGGCTGGATGAAGTGAAGTGTCGAACGGATCAATTGTGATCACCTGGCACTGGGCACCCAGCCTGTGCATGAGTTCATAGAACATCAATGAGTACGCGATGATCGGCACCCGTGGATCATGTCGTCCCGCACGCCAGTGATCAAAGGTACCGACAACATCACCCCCGCCGGGGATGAACGACACTCGCAGGGCTTCATCAGGCCCCAGCCCCAGTCTGCGGCGCACACCTGCACCCGCGCCCTGAGGAAGCGATATCACACTGGCAAGAACACTACTCAAGGTGGTTCATCCTCAAATGCGTGGTCGGCTCGCATTCAGGGTAAAAGGGTGCAAAGGATATGCCGGCTAACCACCAGCGGACCGCGATTCGACGAAAACGAGGAGATCATCCGGTCATCTGGAGAATGGCATCACGCGCATGAGTTTCTACGTGTTGCCGTTCCGTTCGAGAATGTTCGCGCTGAGCACCAAGGGGGGCGGAAGTGGCGAGACCTGGCGACTCCAGCCAGAGGACTACGAGCGAGGAGGGCACCATGGGTTCTCCCGCACTCGAGCGCTACACGCTTAACGGTGCGTTCCGTGACGGCGACTACTCGGCCGGCGTCAGTTTCCAGAGGACGGTCGCCCCGTTGGGGCTGAAACACCGGCGGGCTAACGCCACGCCGCTCGCCCGATTCATCCTGAGAGGCTTCCTGATATGCGGCAATTGATGTTCCTGTTCGCGGTTGCGGTTGTCGTTGTTGCGGCAAGTGGCGAGTCGTCGCGCGTTCGTGCGGATGCCAAGAACCCCACGTTCGTCGATGACGTTACGCCCGTGCTCAAGCAGCACTGCATGAACTGTCACGGCGATGCCAAGCAAAGCGGTGGCCTCAACCTCGCCACGTATGCCAGTATGCAACAGGGCGGTTCAGCGGGGGTGGTCGTCACGGGTGGTAATCCCGACAAGTCGCGGCTTTACACACTCACCGAGCACAAGGAAGAGCCGAAGATGCCGCCGAAGGGGGCGAAGATTCCCGCCGAGCAGATTGCGCTCTTGAAGGTGTGGATCGAACAGGGCGCGAAAGAGAACGTCAACAGCAAGGTGAACATCCCGGTTGTTACCAAGACTGACATCGGGCTGAAGTCCGTCGTGAAGGGGAGGCCCGAAGGTGCACCGCCCATGCCGATTGCCGGGAAGCTGAAAGTGGAACCGGTCGTTGTGGCTCGGCGTCCCGGAGCGGTGCTGGCGCTAGCGACGAGTCCGTGGGCACCGCTCGCCGCCATCGGCGGGCAGAAGCAGGTCATCCTTTACAACACCGACACGGGCGCACTCCTCGGCTTCATCCCCTTCGAGGCGGGGCAGATCAACAGCATCAAGTTCTCGCGCAACGCACGGTTCGTGCTGGTGGCAGGCGGTCGCGGTGGGAAGTCGGGGACTGCCGTGCTGTTCAAGGTCGAGACCGGCGAGAAGGTGCTCGAAGTCGGCAGCGCCGAATCCGACGCGATTCTCGCCGCGGACATTTCCGCGGATCAGACGCAGATCGCTGTCGGCGGGCCATCGAAAATCGTGCGAGTTTACAACACGCTCGATGGCACCGTACTCCGTGAGATCAAGAAACATACCGACTGGGTGACATCGGTGGAGTACAGTGCCGACGGCGTACTGCTCGCGACTGGCGATCGCAACGGCGGGTTGTTCGTGTGGGAGTCGTTCACGGGTCGCGAGTACTTCAGCCTTCGCGGGCACACGGCGATGATCACTGACCTGTCGTGGCGGGACGACTCGAACGTGCTGGCGTCGAGCAGCGAAGATGCGTCGATCAAGCTGTGGGAGATGGAGAACGGCGGGAACATCAAGAGTTGGGCGGCGCACCCCGGCGGCGCGGCCAGCGTTTGTTTCACACACGACGGCAAACTCGCCAGCACGGGCCGCGACAAGGTGACGAAGGTGTGGGATCAGAATGGGACCGCTGTGAAGGCGTTCGAGGCGTTCCCGGATCTGGGGCTTCGCGTCGCGGTCACACACGAGAACGGCAAGGTGATCGCGGGCGACTGGTCGGGCGTCGTGAAGACGTGGTCCGTGGCCGATGCGAAGGTTCTCGCCGTGCTCGACGCGAACCCGCTGCCGCTGGCCGAGCGACTGAAGCAAGCTGAGGCCGCGTTCGCTGCTGCAACTGCTGCAGTCGCACCGGCACAGGCGGCGTTCACCGCTGCCGACTTGAAGTCGAAGCAGGCGACCGATGCCTACAACGCCGCTGTCGCGAACCTGAACACGATTAACGCGAACATTGCCGCTGCGAACAAGGCGATTGTCGATAACACGGCGGTCGCCAACGCGAACAAGCCGTTGATGGACGCCGCCAAGGCTGAGGTCGATAAGGCCACGCCAGTTGCTGTTGCTGCCGCGAACAAGGCCACTGCGGTCGAAGCTGTGGTTACTGCGGAAGGGGTGGCTGCGAAGGCTATCGCCGATGCTGCCGCGAAGGCACCGACGAACGCCGATCTCGCTGCCGCAAGCAAGAAGGCAGCCGATGCGCTGGTTGCGTTGAACGTGGAACTTGTTGCTGCGAAGAAAGCCGCGACCGACACCGCTGCAGTACTCGCGGCTGCGACCGCCAAGCACGCTGCTGCGACGAAACTGTACGCCGACGCGATGGCGGCGATTGCCGCAAATCAAAAGAACGTCGCCACGCTCACGCTGATGGTCGCACCGGCCACCGCTGCGATTGCCCCAGCGAAGGCCGCACTCGACGCCGCCAACGCCGGGGTTGCTCCTGCGAAGGCTGCACTCGACGCGGCCAACGCCAACGTGGCGAAGACGAAGGCCGCAGTCGATGCGATGAAGACGCCACCCGCGGCAGTACCGGTACCAGTGCCTGTACCGGTCCCTGTGAAAAAGTGAAACGGATGCTACAGGAGAATCGCGAGAGCGATCGCAGATCTGCAGAGTAACGCGAATGCGGTCAATCGCGTGCGGTTGACAGGCATGTTGCACCAACTGCTTTGGTGGGATGGCTGAGGTTGGTGAGAGTGGACTACTTCTTCTTGGCCGGGGTCGTGGGCGCCAGAGCAGGGCCGGGCGTGAAGGTGTAGATATAAGCGGTCCCATTCGCCCCGGCGCACGCGAAGCAATCCCCGGCCGGGGAGAGATCCATGTCGCGTGCTCCCGCCGGCACCGTCAGCACATGCACGCTCACGGGGTCGTCGCCCTTCCAGAACCAGACGCGTCCGCCACTCCCACCCCCACATGCGAGCGAGAAGCCCGCCGGGTGGAACGCGAATCCCCATGCCGTCCCCTGGAATGCGTCCTTCGGCTTCAGCACCTTAGACTTGCCGTCCTTCCAGTCGAACACAACCACGGCCGGGTTGCCGACACCGGCGAAGGCATTCGACACATTCGTGATCCCGGCGCACCCGAGCTTCGAGCCATCGGGGCTAAAGTCCATCGCGCGTGCCCCGCCGATGTCGGCCATGAAGCCGGTATCGTACTTCGTGAGGATTTTCGCATCCAACTCGCGATCAGCGTTGCCCGACTTCAGGTTCCAGTCCTTCACGATTCCCTTCAGATCACAGGACGCGAGGTGGGTGCCATCCGGGTGAAATGCGACGTTGTACACGTGCGAGGTGTGCCCCTCAAGAGTACGGATGGGGGTGCCATCATCGGTCTTCCATAACCGCACTGCGTTATCGTTCCCGCAACTGGCGAGCGTTTTCCCATCGGGGCTGACGGCCACGGCGCGGACCCAACCCTTGTGCGCCTCGACGGTACGCAGTGGCTTCGGCTGCGGGGCGTCGCCTTCCCACCACAGAAGATTACCGTGGTAGTCGCTGGAGATGAGCGTGAAGGGCGTGGGTTTTGGGGGCGGGAGCGTTGGGCCAGCGAAGCCAGCAACGGCCTGGAGGTTGGCTCGACGGCGTTCCCAGGCATCAGATTCGTTTGACCCCGCGACGGGATTCGAGACGAATGCCATCCCACGGACCCAACTCTTGTGCCCGAGCAACGGCGTCTTCGCGCCGGTGAGCATATCGAAGCGTTGGATGCTATCGTCTTCCGACGAGACAAACAGGAATCGCCCGCTGGGGTCGAACCGGCACCCGACCAGGCCGCGGGTGTGCTTCAGTTCGCGTTCGAGCCGTGCGGCAAGAGGATCGACCATGGAATGCCTCGGGGAACTGCACCCGTGAAGAGGACGATCCACAGATTACACAGAGGACACAGATTACGAAGACAGATCAAGAAATAGCCGCTACTGTACTGTCTTCATCTGGCTTTGAAATCTGTGTCCTCTGTGTAATCTGTGGATCATTTGTGCTCGCGATGTCACGCCAGAATCTCGTTGATTGCGGCGGTCTTCGGGTCGGCATAGGGAATGGGGCGATCGTTCGGGTAGAAGTTCTTGGTCGAGTCGATGCCGACAGCCCGCAGATAGGTATGGAACAGGTGGCCCGAGTAGATCTCGCGGTCGGCAACAGCAGTGCCGTTGGCGTTGGTCTTGCCGACGACGGCACCGCCCTTGATCCCGCAACCCGCGAGGGCCACCGACCACGCCTTCGACCAGTGGTCGCGACCGTAGCGGTCGTTGATTCGCGGCGTGCGGCCCATCTCGCTCATCACCACAACGAGCGTTGTGTCGAGCATCCCACGATCGGCCAGATCGTCGAGCAATGCCGCAAAGGGGCTGTCGAACTCGCCAAGTTGTTCAATGTGGAAGTCAAAGTTTTCGTGGTGAGTGTCATAGTTCGAGTGCGACACCTTCACATAGGTCACGCCTGCTTCGAGGAGTCGGCGGGCCAGCAGGAAGTGTCGGCCCAGGTCGTGCCGGCCGTAGCGATCGGCGACCTTGGGGTTCTCCTTCTCGATGTCGAACACGTCGCTCTGCTTCACGACCCGTTCGGCCTGCTCGTACGATTCCGAGTAAGCGTCCGTCGCTGCGGACTTGCGGGATTTTGCGAAGCGGTCGTTCAGCTTGCGGCGGAAGTCTTCACGGGCGGCGTCGGACTCCGGGCTAAGGTCTTTCGGACGGAGCAGGTCGGCGGGGGGCTTTCCATCGCCGAGCGAGACGGAAGCGAACTTCGGCCCCAGGAAGGTGGAGTCGGCGTTCCCGAACCCACCTCCTCCCTTGGGCAGGATCTGGATGTGCCCGGGAAGTGCAGCGGTAGATCCGCGGCCGAGGAGTTTCGCTGACACCGCCCCGATATGGGGATACTCGACTCCCGCTTCCGGTTTCCGGCCCGTGAGCATGATCTTCGCACCGATGCCGTGATCGTCAGAGACCGAGTTCAGGCTGCGAACGATGGCGAGGCGGTGGGCCTGTTTCGCCGTGTGCGGGAGCAATTCGCTGAAGTGTGTGCCCGGCACGGAGGTCGAGATCGCCTTGAACGGGCCGCCTGTGTCGGTGTTCGGCTTGGGATCCCATGTCTCAAGCTGGGAGACACCGCCCGAGAGGAAGATCACCAGAACCCGCTTCTGAGCTTTCGCGAGTTCGGCGTTGGCCATGCCCGAGGCAAAGCCGCCAGCGCCGAGGGCGGCTGTCGTCCCGAGAGCGGTTGTGCCGAGGAACGACCGACGTGAGACGCTATGGTCGGCGGTGTTGCAAGCGTAGGTGCAGCGTGGCATGTGGAGTCTCTCGTACGAGGCGAGCGGTCGGCGTGAGTTGGATCAGTGGTTGAACCGGAACTCGGCGGAGGCGATGAGTGCCCACGTCAGTCCCGTGAGTGTGGCGTTGCGATCGGTCGCGGACTTCAATGCGTCAGCGATGTCCTTCTTTTCGTCAGGAGTGGGGCGGCGAGAAAGCACGCTCAGGAAGAGTTCCTCGGCGACCGCGTCCGGGTCGGTCAACTTCGCGAGGGCAGCGGTACGGCTCGCGAGCATCCCGCGAACCGTCGCCCCGTACTTCAGGAACAGGGTCTGGTCGAGTGTCGAACTGAATGCATCCTGTGGCTCACCGGGACGGGCCGAGAACATGCTCCGGAACGGCCCGACCGCACCTGTGCCACTGGGTTGCCCACACGCCTGTGCCACCGCGAAGGCCAGTTGTTCTGGCGTGAGTGGTTTCAGATTCGCTACCAGGTAGCGGTCCGCCGGGATGTCCTTGAGTTGTGACGGCACTTCACTCGACCGTTGATAGGTCTGTGTGTGGGCGATCTGCCGGACGAGCCATTTCACGTCGTAGTTGTGGCTGACGAACTCGTCGGTGAGCAGTTCCAGCAACTCGGGATGGCTTGGCGGATTGCTGCTGTGATCCCAGTCCACGGCGTCAACGAGGCCACGGCCAAGCATCATCGCCCAGATCCGGTTCACGGCAGTGCGTGCGAACGCGGTGTTCTCAGGTGCCGTCAGTGCTCCCGCGAGCAATGCCCTGCGACTGAAGGCTGGGATCGGTCGCACGTTCGCGGCCGGAGCGACCTTGTACTCTTTCCCCTTCTCGGGCTTTTCTTCTGGAAGCGCCTTCGCGCCGAGCATCTTGGGCGTGATCGTGAACTGCTTCTTGGCCTTATCGAAGACGCTCACGAATGTGACGTCGCCTTCGGCCTTCTCGGCGATGATTGCGGTCGGAGCCTTGGCGTTCGGGAACAGGAATGAGCGGTTCACGAACGCCTGGATGCCGTAGTATTCCGACTGCTTGTAGTCATCGATCACGGGGTGGTCGTGGCACTGAGCACACGTCAGGTTTCGCCCCAGGAAGATCCGCGATATATCGCGAGTCACCAGGTGCGGTTCCAGTTCCCGGTCCAGGAAGAACTTTGCGGCGGGGCGGGTCTTCGGGTCGGCACCGTCGTTCGAGAGGATCTCGCGAACGAGAGCGTCGTACGGGCGGTTCTCGGCGATGGCCGCTTGCAGGTAAGCTTCCCACGCGGCACGCGGCACCTTCACGTCGGCGAGTCGTTCCATCAAAGTCACGTCGAGGAACCACGTCATCCGGCGTACGTAACCCGGCGAGTCGATCAGCGAATTGATAAGGGTCGCACGCTTGTTCGGGCTGCTATCCGTGAGGAACGCGGTTACCTGAGTGACAGTCGGGATGGTCCCCGTGAAGTCGAGGTATGCACGGCGAACAAACTCCGCGTCGTCCGCAGCAGGGGCCGCGAGTTTCGCGAAGTCGGGGTGACCGGCGACGATCAGCGTGTCGATGCGTGCGGGCAGCGGGTTGCGTGCATCACCGACGGCAACGAGCGCTGCGAGTAGGAAACAGAGTGGCATGGCAGCGGTCCTCGGTGGGGTGGAACTCAGCGACGGGACCGGCGTCACCGAGGGAAACTGTGGCAAGTTTCTGAATCTTCACCCCGGAACCTTCTCCTGTCAAGCAGGAACTCCTCATGATTCCCGAGGGTGCCAATGACGTTTCGTGTCTCAGATCCAGCCGTGATGGAGATGCAGCCACCCATACGTGAACAACCTGGCGCGTCGATTCCACGCGATCTGCACACCCCATGTCTGGAACCGATCGAAACACGTCTGGAATCGAGCGAAACACGTCTGGAACCACGATTTCAGCTGTGGAGCCGTTTGATTCGTCTGGAAGAAAGTCCATCAGAACAATTTCAGGCTCCGCGTAAACACAACTAAGTGATGCAACAGTAAGCAGATACGCACGCACGTTTTGGTCGCGAATGGCAATTCATCTCCGAGTTCACGTCTGAATAATGCCACACCTCGCGCTCCGCTCCGAAGACTCCGCGTCGCGGCTAATTCTACTGTTTCCCTAGATTCGTAGTTCGTTCTTCAATGCTGGCAACAGTTTACGCGAGCGATGGAAATAGAGTCGTGCTTTCTCGTTCCGTTCCAGCCACCGCGTGCTGCGACGACAGCTC
>Ga0209181_10000511_pt1 | contig 72360 bp, 75 predicted proteins | sample MAT05_FD_187208 | JGI IMG/M metagenome (GOLD analysis project Ga0209181, IMG submission 187208) | Freshwater microbial communities from Lake Fryxell liftoff mats and glacier meltwater in Antarctica - MAT-05 (SPAdes) (version 2) | ecosystem: Environmental > Aquatic > Freshwater > Ice > Liftoff... | reverse complement strand
GATGTCGGGCAGGGCGAAGCGGCGCGCACGGCCTACCAGGAAAGCCTGTCGATCAGCCGCAAGCTGCTGGCGCAACTGGGCGAAACGCCGCAGGGCCTGCGCGACCTGAGTGTTTCGCTCGACAACGTGGGCGGGGTGGCACGCGATGTCGGGCAGATTGAGTTAGCCGAGGAGGCATCGGCGAAAGCCAGCACCGTGCGTGCCAGGCTGGACGCTATGCTCCCCGGTAACAGCGGGCAAAGCTCGACCAATTGACACAGAATGGAAAACTCATGCGTTATGTAAGTACCCGCGGCGGCATGCCGCCGGCAGGCTTTACCGACATTCTGCTCGAAGGCCTGGCGCCGGACGGTGGCCTGACCGTACCCGCAGCGGGCTACCCGCGGATCACGACGAGTGAGCTGCAAGCCATGCGCGGCATGGGCTACGCCGATCTCGCATTCGCGATCCTGTCGAAATTCATCGACGACATTGCGGCGCCGCAGTTGCAGGCGCTGATCGATCGCACCTACACCCGAGCGGTGTTTGGAAGCGAGGCGATCGCGCCGTTGACCACGCTCGAACCCGGTCTGCACCTGCTCGAATTGTCCAACGGCCCGACCCTGGCATTCAAGGACATGGCCATGCAGTTGCTGGGCAACTTGTTCGAGCATGTGCTGGCACATGACGGTCGCGCGCTCAACATTCTGGGTGCGACCTCGGGCGATACTGGCGCGGCGGCGGAATATGCGATGCGTGGCAAGAAGGGGGTGCGGGTGTTCATGCTTTCGCCGCATGGCCGCATGAGTCCTTTCCAGACAGCGCAGATGTTTTCGCTCCAGGACCCCAACATTTTCAATCTGGCCGTCAAAGGGGTGTTCGACGATTGCCAGGACATCGTCAAGGCGGTGTCGAACGACGCCGCCTTCAAGGCGAAGTACCGGATTGGCGCGGTCAATTCGATCAACTGGGCGCGGGTGGTGGCGCAGGTCGTCTACTATTTCAAGGGCTATTTCGCGGCGACTGCATCGAATGCCGAACCGGTGTCGTTCGCCGTGCCCTCGGGCAACTTCGGCAACATCTACGCCGGTCATGTGGCGCGCATGATGGGCCTGCCGATTCGCAAACTGGTGCTGGCGACCAATGAGAACAATGTACTCGACGAGTTTTTTCGTACCGGTGTGTACCGCGTGCGCGCCGGCACGGTGCAGACCTCGAGCCCGTCGATGGATATCTCCAAGGCCTCGAACTTCGAGCGCTTCATTTTCGATCTGGCCGGGCGCGACGGCGCTGCTGTCAAGGCGCTGTGGGAACAGGTCGATCGCCAGGGCGCGTTCGACTTGAACGGCACGCCGCTGATGGCGCGGCTGGGGGGCTATGGTTTCGTTTCAGGCGCCAGCACGCATGCCGATAGGCTGGCGATGATCCGCTCGGTGCACGCGAAATCCGGCCGCATGATCGATACGCACACCGCCGATGGGCTCAAGGTCGCGTTGGGCGAGCGCGAGTCCGGCATACCGATGATCGTGCTCGAAACCGCGCAAGCGGCCAAATTCGAGGAAACCATCGTCGAGGCCCTGGGCATCAAGCCGCCGCGCCCGCCCGGTTTCGCCGATCTTGAAACCCTGCCGCGCCGCGTCGAGTTGCTGCCGGCTTCGGTTGTGCGGGTCAAGGACTACATCATGCGGCACAGCGCGGGTGCCGACGTGCGGCCCTGAACGCCCGGCGCTTTGCGCGAGTGCCCTTTTTTCGGGCATTGCGCATGCGACAATCGACGGCATGAACAACAAGGTATTCGGGTTCGCCGGTTACTCCGGGTCGGGAAAGACCACGCTGATCGAGCAACTGATTCCGCGCTTCGTCGCCGCCGGTCTGCGGGTCTCTCTCATCAAGCATGCACATCATGTGTTCGACATCGACAAGCCCGGCAAGGATTCGTACCGGCATCGTCAGGCGGGTGCCAGCGAGGTGCTCGTCACCTCCGACCGCCGCTGGGTGTTGATGCATGAGCTGCGCAGCGAACCCGAGCCCACGCTTGCCGAACAGCTCGCGCGCTTCTCGCCCTGCGACCTGGTGTTGGTCGAAGGTTTCAAGCGCGCAGCGATTCCGAAGCTGGAGATTTACCGGCCATCGCTTGGTCGAGCGCTGTTGCATCCGGACGATCCCAACATCGTTGCGATTGCCTGCGACGGCGCGGTTGCGAGTGCCTTGCCGGCCCTGGACCTCAACGATCCGGCCGCAATTGCGGAATTTATAATGCGCCATTTGGGAATCGTCCGCCGATGAACCGCCCGCAGATGCTGTCGATGGATGAAGCACTGGTCGCCTTGCTGGCGCAGGCAGTACCGGTGACTGCGCAGGAGTCGGTGGCCACGCTCGAGGCGCATGGCCGGGTGCTGGCTGCGGCCGTGCGCTCCACGCTCGATGTGCCGCCGATGGACAATACTTCGATGGATGGTTACGCCATGCGTGCGGCCGACATCGTGGCGCCGGGCACGCGCCTGCCGGTTTCGCAACGGGTGCCGGCCGGGCACGTGCCGCAGCCGCTGGCAGCGGGCTCGCTGGCACGCATATTCACCGGTGCCATGATCCCGCCGGGCGCCGACGCGGTGGTGATGCAGGAGCAATGCGCGGTCGATGGCGACAGGGTGGCGGTCAATCATGTGCCGCAGGCCGGTGAATGGGTGCGGCGGGCCGGCGAAGACATTCGCGCCGGCGCTGAAATCCTGGCAGCTGGCGCCTTGTTGACGCCGCAAGCCTGCGGCCTGGCGGCCGCGGTCGGGCTGGCGGCGCTGCCCGTGGTGCGCAAGCTCAAGGTCGCGCTGTTTTTCACCGGTGACGAACTGGCCATGCCGGGCGAAGCGCTCAAGCCGGGGGCAATTTACAACTCGAACCGCTTCGTGTTGCGCGGCTTGGTCGAGGGGCTGGGTTGCGAGCTGACCGATTTCGGCATCGTGCGCGATTCGCTCGATGAGACGCGGCGCGTGCTGCGCGCGGCTGCCGCCGATCATGACCTCGTCATCACCACCGGTGGCGTGTCGGTCGGCGAGGAAGACCATGTGCGGCCGGCGGTCGAAGCAGAAGGCCGGATCCACCTGTGGCAGATCGCCATGAAGCCGGGCAAGCCGCTGGCCTATGGGCAGGTGCGGCGCGGGTCCGGCGACGCAGCCGACTTTCTAGGCCTGCCAGGCAACCCGGTGTCCGGCTTCGTCACCTTCCTGTTGTTCGCCCGCCCTTTCATTCTCAAGCGCCAGGGCCGCACCGATCTGGCGCCGCCGGTACTGTCGCTGCGTGCGGATTTTGCCTGGACAAAACCCGACCGACGCCGCGAATTCCTGCGTGCGCGCATGAATGCCCGCGGCGGGCTGGACCTGTTTCCCAACCAGAGTTCCGGTGTGCTTACCTCGACGGTGTGGGGCGACGGCCTGATCGACAATCCGCCGTTGCAGACGATCGCCTCGGGTGACATCGTGCGCTTCCTGCCATTTTCCGGGTTGCTCAGTTAAGGCAATGATCAAGCTACTCTATTTCGCCGGCCTGCGCGAAGCGCTTGGCACTGCGTCCGAATCGCTGGCGCCGCTCAGTGGGGTGGCCGACATCGCCAGCCTGCGTGCTCATCTTGCGGCACGCGGCGGCGCCTGGGGCGAGCAGTTCGCGCCGGCACGCCAGCTGCGCGCCGCCGTCAATCATGACCTCGCCGTGGCGCAAAGCGCGATCGCGGATGGCGACGAAGTGGCGTTTTTCCCGCCGGTCACCGGCGGTTAGGAGCGCTCATGGCGGTACGTGTTCAGACCGGAGACTTCGACCTCACGCGCGAGGTCGCGCAACTGCGTGCCGCCCAGGGCGCGCGAGCATCGCAGATCGGCGCGATCGCGACCTTCACCGGCACGGTACGCGACATGAATGAGAATGGCGGCAGTGTACAGGCGGTATCGGCCATGACGCTCGAGCACTATCCCGGCATGACCGAACGCGCGCTGGAGGCGATCGTAGCCGAGGCTCGCGCACGCTGGAATATCTTCGATGCCCTGGTGGTCCATCGCGTCGGCCCGCTGTACCCGCAGGATCAGATCGTGCTGGTGGCCACCGTCGGCACGCATCGCGGCGAGGCGTTTGCCGCCTGTGAATTCATCATGGATTACCTGAAGACCCGCGCACCGTTCTGGAAAAAGGAACGCACCCCCGAAGGCGAGCGCTGGGTCGATGCGCGCTCCGGCGACGATGCGGCAGCCGACAAATGGGCACTGCCCGGCTGAGGCGGCATTGAACGCTGCCGGATTCCTGGCGGTTGGCGTAGGGGCAGCGTTCGGGGCCTGGCTGCGCTGGACTTTCGGTGCCTGGTTCAACGCGCTGTATCCCGCACTGCCGCTGGGCACACTCATGGCCAACCTGATCGGCGGTTACCTGGTGGGGGTCGCAGTGGCCGGCTTTGCAGGCCACCCCGGCCTGGCGCCGGAATGGCGCCTGCTGGTGATCACCGGTTTTCTCGGCGCGCTCACCACTTTTTCGACTTTTTCAGCCGAGAGTGTGTCGCTGTTGCAGCAGGCGCGTTATGCGCTCGCAGCCAGCCACATCGGTCTGCATCTGTGCGGCTCGATTGTCGCTACCTTAGCCGGCATCGCAACCTGGCGCATGCTGCACTGATTGCCAGCGCCGTCGGGCCCTATTCGGCGGCCTTGAGCATGGCAAAACGCACATTGATGTTGCCAACCCGATCCAGCAGGATGCGCATGCAGGCCTTGTTGAATTCCGACTGCACCGCGGCGCTGGCCGAGCGCATGGCGCCGGCCTTGAGTTCGATCACTTCGCAGTCGCTGTTGGCGGTCATGGTGGTGCTGCGCTTGGTGCTCTGATCCTGGAAGTAAAGCATTTCACCAAAGCAGCCATCCGGCTTCACCGTTGAAACCCGCTGGCCGCGAATCGAGACGTCGATTTCGCCCGACACCAGAACATACAGTGCGTCGCCGAGGTCGCCTTCGCGGATCATGACTTCACCCTTGACCGGACTGCGCCAGGTGGCCAGTCGCACCACTTCCCACAATTCGACGTCGCCGAAGCCCCCGAAAAACGTCAGGGCACGCAAAGCCTGGAACTGCTCGGAGTCGGAGATTTCCGCGCCTTCGGCGCGCAACTGGGCGAACGCCTGGGTCAGGTCGCGGCCGAACTCGGCCCAGCTCTGGTAGCGCGCGGCGCGGGTCTTGGCCAGTGCACGCAAGATGATGCCGTCGAGCGATGTCGGCAGGTTCGGGCGCAAGTCGGAAGGGCGTGCCGGCTCGGTATTGAGAATCGCATAGGCCAGCCCCATCTGATTGCTGGCGGTGAACGGCAGGCGCCCGGTCAGAAGGCGGTACATCACCACGCCCAGCGAGTAGATGTCGCTCTGGTGGGTCAACACATCGTTGCGGATCTGCTCCGGCGACATGTAGGCGGGCGAGCCGATCACGGTGTCGGCGGTGCCGCTTATAGTGCGCGTGGAGTCGGTGCCGGTTTTGGCCAGCAATGCGGCGCCGAAATCCGAGATCTTGATGTCGCCCGAGGCGGTGACAAGGATGTTGCCGGGCTTGATATCGCGGTGGATCACGCCTTCGCGCATGGCAAGCTCAAGCGCGCGGGCGCACTTGAAGATGATCTCGACCACGCGCGGCAGGGGCAGCAGGTTCTGCGCATCGGTATGCGCGTCCAGGGTGCCGCCGGCAACATACTCCATCACCACGTAGGAAATGCGATCCTCGCTGGCGGCGTCGTAGATCTCGACGATGTGCGGGTGGGTCAGGCGCCCGACCAGGGCGGCTTCGGCGATAAAGGCCTTGCGCCGCATCGAGCGTGAGCGCGGCTCCACATCCGGTTCGTCAGTGAAATCGAACACCTTGATGGCGACTTCGCGGCCGGCGAAGCCGTCGCGCCCGAGGTATACCCGCGAAGTCGCACCGCGCCCGAGTTCGCGCACGATGTCGTACTTACCGATGCGCTCGGTGAGCTGGAACATCGATTCAGTTGAGCAGGCGCGGTGCCTGCGCGCCTGCGGCTTCGCCGCTTGCGGGCTGGTTGGCGGCGAATTGCGGCAGGTCCCAGTCGGCGCTGCGCACGGCCGATTCGATCAGGCGGCACAGTGAATGCATCAAGCGGTCGTCGAGCCCGAGTTCGATACCGCGCCCGGCCTGCGGGTCGAGCGTCAGGCGATAGGCGCCGGGGCGCTCGATCTTGACCTGAGCGCGGGTCGCCACGAACGGCGCCTCGCCCAGCGGGAAGCGGCGTGGCACTTCCGCAACCGGTTCGCGAAATGGGGTTTTGAAGTCGGTCTCGGCCAACGCCTTTTCGCGTTCAAACGCCACCACTTCACGCCGTGCCACCGGTTGCGGTACCTTGACTGCGGCCGAGGTCTCGAAGGTCTTGATCAACTCGGGCCACAAAAGCCGCACGAAACGGCGCGTCATGAACAGGCGGAACTCTTCGCCGGCGGTAGTCGACAGGCGCATGCGCAAGCGGTCTTCGGCGGCGTCGAAACTGACTTGTAACTGGTGGATATTCATCGCAGATGCAATCCTAGCAGTTTGGCTCGGCTGCCAATCGGGGCGAAACGACCGCTGTGGCGCCACGCTTGATCCAAATCAAACTGCAGGGCGCGTCAAGGTCTTGAAATGATGCCGAAATGCCCTATGTTGGAAAGACACCGAAATCCAGGGGTTTTCACATGCGCAGCGAAAAATTGACTACCAAGTTTCAGCAGGCCTTGAGCGATGCCCAGAGCATCGCCAGCGGGCAGGACAACCAGTTCATTGAACCGCAGCATCTGTTGCTGGCAATGCTCAATCAGGACGATGACGCCATCGGCTCCCTGCTTGGGCGTGCCGGTGGCCAGGTGCCCAAACTGAAGGCTGAGCTGACCCGTGCGGTCGAGCATGGCCCCAAGGTCGAGGGGCATGGCGGCGATGTCCAGGTGTCGCGCGCCCTGTCGCAATTGCTCAACCTGACCGACCGCGAGGCGCAGCGGCGAGGCGACGAATACATCGCCTCGGAGATGTTCCTGTTGGTCGCCGTCGACGACAAGGGCGAACTGGGGCGGGCCCTGAAGGAATCCGGGGTGACCAAAAAGGCGCTCGAGGCGGCTGTCGAGGCCTTGCGTGGCGGTTCCAAGGTTGATTCCCAGGAGTCCGAAGGGCAGCGCGAGTCGCTCAAGAAATACACCATCGACCTGACCGAGCGTGCGCGCGCCGGCAAGCTCGATCCGGTGATCGGGCGCGACGACGAGATCAGGCGCACCATCCAGGTGCTGCAGCGCCGCACCAAGAACAACCCGGTCTTGATCGGCGAGCCTGGGGTCGGCAAGACCGCGATCGTCGAAGGGCTGGCGCAACGCATTGTCAACGGCGAGGTGCCGGAGACGCTCAAGAACAAACGCGTGCTGTCGCTCGACATGGCCGCGCTGGTCGCGGGTGCAAAATATCGCGGCGAATTTGAGGAGCGCCTGAAAGCGGTGTTGAAGGATTTGGCCCGTGACGAAGGCCAGACCATCGTATTCATCGACGAACTGCACACCATGGTGGGCGCCGGCAAGGCCGAAGGCTCGATGGACGCCGGCAACATGTTGAAGCCGGCGCTGGCGCGCGGCGAACTGCATTGCGTGGGCGCCACCACCCTCAACGAATACCGCAAGTATGTCGAGAAGGATGCGGCGCTGGAGCGGCGCTTCCAGAAGGTGCTGGTGGGCGAGCCGAGCGTCGAATCGACCATCGCGATCCTGCGCGGCCTGCAGGAGCGCTACGAGTTGCACCATGGCGTGGACATCACCGATCCGGCGATCGTCGCTGCTGCCGAACTGAGCCATCGCTACATCACCGACCGCTTCCTGCCGGACAAGGCGATCGACCTGATGGACGAGGCGGCGGCGCGCATCAAGCTGGAGATCGATTCCAAGCCCGAGGTGATGGACAAGCTCGATCGTCGCCTGATCCAGTTGAAGATCGAGCGCGAGGCGATGAAGAAGGAAAAGGACGAAGGCTCGCGCAAGCGCCTCGGTTTGATTGAAGAAGAGATCGTCAGGCTCGGGCGCGAATATGCCGATCTGGACGATATCTGGAAGGCCGAGAAGGCAGTGGTGGCAGGCAGCCAGCACATCAAGGAAGAAATCGAAAAGCTGCGGGCGCAAATGGCCGATCTGCAACGCAAGGGCCAGTTCGACAAGCTGGCGGAAATCCAGTACGGCAAGTTGCCCAAGCTGGAGGCCCAGTTGAAGCAGGCCGAAAGCAGCGCAACGAAGAAGGGGGCCGAGAACAAGCGGCCGCAGCTGTTGCGCACCCAGGTGGGCGCCGAGGAAATCGCCGAGGTGGTGGCACGCGCCACCGGCATCCCGGTGTCCAAGCTGATGCAGGGCGAGCGCGACAAATTGCTCAAGATCGAGGAAAAGCTGCATGAGCGCTTGGTGGGGCAGGATGAAGCCGTGCGCCTGGTGTCGGATGCGATCCGTCGCTCACGCGCCGGCCTGGCCGACGAAGGCCGGCCGTATGGCTCGTTTCTGTTCCTCGGCCCCACCGGGGTGGGCAAGACCGAGCTCACCAAGGCGCTGGCCGGCTTTTTGTTCGATTCGGAATCCGCGATGATCCGCATCGACATGAGCGAATACATGGAAAAGCATTCGGTGTCGCGCCTGATCGGCGCGCCGCCCGGCTATGTGGGTTACGACGAAGGCGGGCAATTGACCGAAGCGGTGCGGCGCAAGCCCTATTGCGTGATCCTGTTGGACGAGGTCGAAAAGGCGCACCCGGACGTGTTCAACGTGCTGCTGCAGGTATTGGACGACGGCCGCATGACCGACGGCCAGGGCCGTACCGTCGATTTCAAGAATACCGTCATAGTCATGACCTCGAACCTGGGCTCGCACAAGATCCAGAGCATGAGCGGCAACGATCCGGAGGTGATGAAGATCGCGGTGATGGCCGAGGTGAAAACGCATTTCCGCCCCGAATTTGTCAACCGCATTGACGAGATCGTGGTGTTCCATGCCTTGAACGAGAGCAACATCAAGGCGATCGCCGGGATTCAGCTCAAACGGCTGCAAGAGCGGGTGCGCAAGATGGACATGGAGCTCTCCGTCAGCGACGCGGCGCTGGAGGAGATCGCGCATGCCGGCTTCGACCCGGTGTATGGTGCGCGGCCGCTCAAGCGGGCAATCCAGTCGTCGATCGAGAATGCGCTGTCGAAGAAGATTCTGGCCGGAGACTTTGGCCCGAAAGACACCATTCTGGTTGACGTCAAGGGCGGCGGCTTCGTGTTCGAGAAAGCGGCTACCAGTGCTGCCAAGGGCAAGAAGACCGAAGCCGTGAGCTGAGGAAGCAGCGGACAAGCCCGTCGGCAAGAAGGGTCGCTTTTGCGCTGCGGCGAGTCGATTCAAGGCTGCCGTTTGAAACTCGGCGATACAGGCGCTTGCCCGTTGTTTTGCTGAGCCTGCCGGTTGGTGGTTCGCGCCGCGCTGCGCGCCTGGCGCGGCGTGGTGGCTTTTGCCTCTATGATTCTCCGCTGCGGCGGCAAGCGGCTGCTCCGCCACGCTTGGCTGCTGTGGCATTTGCCTACGCCAGCGCCCACCGATCAACCGGGAATCACAGAGATGTCGGCTATCGATGCGCACGGACTGCCCGTGGAATGGGCGGTTCTGCAGAACAACATTGAGCAGTACGAGAGGAGCGGCTTGCTGATCAAGCTCGCTGCGGTGGCCTTGTTCATCGGCGCGCTGGTCTTCGCGTTGAGCGAGGTGCTCACTGGTGCGTTGATACTGATTCTCTGGGTGCAGGAAGCGGTGTTGCGCACCTTCCAGTCGCGCCTTGTCAAGCGCATCCTCAAGATCGAGGAAATGCTGCGCCAGGCCGGCGGTGCGGCCTTTCAGCTGCACTCCGACTGGATGGCGTCGCGCAGGGGCGCGCCAGGCATGTTGGTCGAATATGCCGCTGCTGCCTTGCGCCCGACGGTGGCATTTCCCTACGTGGTTTTGCTGCTGATCGATCTGGCGCTGTTCGCCAGTTCCGCTGGCAACGGGGCCGTGACGATCTGACTCACGCAAGGCCATTCCATGACCGACACATCTCCCAAACCCGGGTCCGCCGCCACGCTGGCTGTGCATGCGGCGGCGCGCGCCGCCCTGCCGTTCGAAAATACCGAGGATTTCGTGCTGGCCGCGCGCGGCCTGATCGAGGCCGCGCCGGAACTCGATGTTGCCAACGAATCCGGCCGTAGCGTGTGGGGCCTCAAGGCCTATGCGTTTCTGCAAGGCGACTGCCCGGACACGGTGCACCCGAGCCTGTGGCGCAACGCCCGGCTCAACATGCAGGTCGGTCTCTACGAAGTGGTGGCCGGCGTGTATCAGGCGCGCGGCTACGACATCTCGAACATGAGCTTCGTTGAAACCGCCTCCGGCGTGGTGGTGATCGACCCGCTGATCTCGGTCGAGACCGCGCGCGCGGCACTGGCCTTGTACCGCAAGCATCGTGGCGCGCGCACCGTGATGGCTGTGATGTATACGCACAGCCATGTCGATCACTTCGGTGGTGTGCGCGGGGTGGTGGACGAAGCCTGCGTGTTGGCGGGGCGGGTGGCGGTGCTGGCGCCGGAAGGCTTTTTGGAGCACGCGGTCAGCGAAAACCTGTTCGCCGGCCCGGCCATGGGGCGGCGCGCCGGCTACATGTACGGCGCACTGTTGCCCAAAGGGCCGCGCGGCCAGATCGACGCCGGCATCGGCAAAGGCACCTCTGCCGGTACCTTGTCGCTGATTGCGCCGACCGACCTGATTCGCGCCACCGGCGAGGAACGCATCATCGACGGCGTGCGTTTCGTGTTTCAACTGGCGCCGGGTACCGAGGCGCCCGCCGAGATGCACTTTCACCTGCCGCATGTGAAGGCGCTGCACCTGTCCGAGAACACCAACGCCACCCTGCACAACCTCTACACCCTGCGCGGGGCACAGGTACGCGATGCCAAAGCCTGGGCCTACTACTTGCGCCAGGCCCTGCAGCTGTACGGTGCCGAAAGCGAGGTTCTTTTTTCAGGCCACTTCTGGCCGCGCTGGGGGCGCGCGGCGATCGACCTGCATGTGAATCTGCAGGCCGATGTGTATCAGTACATCCATGACCAGACCCTGCGCCTGGCCAATCACGGCTTGACCATGCACGAAATCGCCGAGCAGATGACTCTGCCGGATGAACTCGGGCTGGCCTGGTGCAATCGTGGCTATTACGGCACGGTCAATCACAATGCCAAGGCGGTGTACCAACGCTACCTCGGCTGGTTCGACGGCAACCCGGCACATCTGCATGGCTTGCCGCCCGAGCAGGCCGGTGCCAAGTATGTGGAATTCATGGGCGGGGCGGATGCGGTGGTGGCGAAGGCGCGCGCTTCTTTCGAGGCCGGCGAGTATCGCTGGGCCGCGGAGGTGCTGTCGCATGTGGTGTTCGCGGAGCCGGCGCATCAGGGCGCACGCGCACTGGCCGCCGACGCGCTGGAACAACTGGGCTACCAGGCGGAAAGCAGCGCCTGGCGCAATTTCTACCTGACCGGCGCCCAGGAGATGCGCCAAGGTGTGCCGCAGCGCCCGACCCGACGCGGCTTCGCACCAGACATGGCCGCGGCGATGACGCCGGCGATGTTTTTCGATTTCCTGGCGGTGCGCCTGAATGGCCCGCAAGCGGCAGGGCGGAACATCGCGCTCAACTTCAGCTTTACCGACACCAACGAGCGCTTTGCCGTCAGCGTGCGGCGCGCGGTGCTGGTGGCCGAGGGCGGTCGACATCACGCTGCGCCGCAGGCTTCGCTCACCATGGCGCGCCGGGTGCTTTACGGCATCGCCGGCGGCGCGATCGATGCCAAGGAGGCGGTGGCACAGGGCAAGCTCAGGATTGAAGGTGATCCTGCGGCGCTGGCCCAATGGATGGCCTTGTTCGATACTTTCGATGCGTGGTTCGGGGTGGCTACGCCGTAGGTGTTGGCTGCGGAATCGATATCCGGCGATTTCCGGCAGGGTGGACCTTGACGCCACTGCTTGATTGGCCTGTAGTCGTTGAGGCAAAAGATGCAGCCCTTTTCCACGCCATGCATGAAAGCGCGCATCTACTTTTTTGTGACAGGATCGAACCTGGAGGTCGCGCATGCCGCAACTCAAACTCTACGTCGATAAATCGACACCTATCCGCATTCGGCGCGCAGCCAAGGCTGCCGGTTTGTCCCTGTCAAAATAGGTGGCCACCGTCGTGACCGAGAAAACCGCCAATCAATGGCCGGGCGAGGTGTTGGCCCTCGAAGGGGCCTGGAAGGACTATCCGTCGATCGAGGCGATTCGCGCTGGCACCGGGCAAGACGCGCCGCGCGAGAGTCTTCGAGATTCAGGCTTGTGAGCATCACGCATGTTCGCGCTTGATTCGAGTACGCTGATCAACTACGTCAAGAACGGCAGCGGTGTCGCTCAGCGCTTGCGACGAACCGGCGCGCGCGGCACAGACGCTTGCCAGAGCGTATTCGGCGCTTGACTGCGGCGTTCAGCGTTAGCCATACTCGTCGAAAGTCAGTTGAATTTCTCAACCTTGCAGATGGCGTCTGACTTCTCCGCCGTACATCCGCAGTCGATACGTGAGATGAGCGAGAATCATGGCTTGGATTTCCATGCCCGAGCTGCCGCGGAACACCGGGCTCTGGAGGGGCTGGATTGCAGCCAGGCACATTGACCAACAAGTCGTCGCAGAGACAAACAACCATGCAACCCACTGCCACGGGCACAGCGCCATTCATCCTTGCCCAGGCCGACGCGGCCTTCGCCAACGATCCCTACCCTACTTACCGCTACCTGCGTGATCATGCGCCGCTGTGCCGCCAGCCGGATGGCTCGGTGTTCCTGTCGCGCTACGACGATGTCCGTGCCGTCATCACCGACGCGGAACGCTTCAGCTCCGACAAGCGCGTCGATTTCCTGCCCAAGTTCGGCGATACGCCCTTGTACGAGCACCACACCAACTCGCTGGTGTTCAACGATCCGCCGGCGCATACGCGGGTGCGGCGGCTGCTGCAGCCGTTCTTCTCGGTGCAGGCGATGCGCCGCATGGAGGCTGGCGTGGCAGCCAATGTGGATGAGCTTCTGGATCGCGCTGCCGGGCGCGGGGTGATCGACGTGATGAGCGAGTTCGCAGTCGTCATTCCCCTCAATCTGGTGTGCGACCTCCTGGGCGTGCCACCGCCGGAGCGCGAGCCGCTGCGCCACTGGGCCTCGATGATTCTCGGCGGCCTGGAGCCGGTACGCACCCCTGAGCAGCTCGCAGCCGGCAACCAGGCGGTGCTCGATTTCAAGGCCTATTTGCGCGACTTGATCGCAGCCAAGCGCAGGCGTGGCATTTCCGACGACCAGCCCGACGTGCTCGACATGCTGATTCGCGAGCACGATAGCGGCGCCGGCCTTAGCGAAGATGAAATCCTGCACAGCTCAATCTTCATGCTCAACGCCGGCCACGACACCACTACCAGTTTCATTACCAACGGCATCGACCTGTTGCTGCGCTTTCCGCACCAGAGGGCCCGGCTGGCAGCCGACCCTTCGCTATTGCGCAGCGCGGTGGAGGAAATGCTGCGCCACGAAAGTCCGCTGCAGATCGGTAACCGCAAGGCCCGCGTGGATTGCGAGATCGGCGGCGAGCGCTTTCCCGCCGGCACCTTCTTCCACATAGGCATCGGTGCGGCAGATCATGATGAGCGCCAGTTCCCCGATCCGGAAAGCTTTGACGTGTCGCGCAACCCGAACCGGCACATCGCCTTCGGGCACGGCATTCATTTTTGTGCTGGCAACGCTGTCGCGCGGATGGAAGCTTCGCTGGCATTCGGCAAGCTGTTGGCGCGCTTTCCGAATTTCGAACGTGCCGGGTCCACGGTGAGGCCGCCGCGCTGGCGCTTCCGCATCATCGACGAGTTGAAGGTTGACCTGAGGCCCTGACGCGCCGGAGTGCAAGGCTAGGAAATTCAAGGCAACTTTCAGTCACTTTTGCAGTATCCCGTACGTTTCAGGCAGGATCAATCTGGGAATTTGTGTCGGAGGAACCTTAAAACCCGCCGCTGCATGCCCGTTGTCAGTGCCTCTCGCCAGCAGGGCGGCGGAAGTTTGCCGCTTGGGTGGCGAGAGGCACGAGTCGCCCCCGAGGAGCAACGTCTGTTCGTCTGTTGCCCTGCCACGCGATGCGCTGATCGAACATGTAGTCCGGGGCCGGTTGCGCCTGTGGATTGCTCTCATCGGGCAGGGCGTGCGCCATTTCCCACAGCTGCGGCCCCTGCGCTGGCCGCAGACGCGGTGGCGAAGTCGGCTCACCCGGATGACCGAGAATCGCCTGCATCACCGCCGTCTCGGTGATGCAGGCGATGATCTTCATCGCGCCGCCGCACTTCAGGCCCAGCAGGGGCAGCACCTCATGGATGCGAGCGGGCAGGTGTGCCCAGACGTAGCGCGCCGCCTGGCGATGTGCCGTCTCTGCCACAGCCGCATCCGGCGGGATCGGTTCGACCAGCGTCGGTGCAAAAGGCAATTTCAGCGGGATGGGCCAGTGCGGTGACAGCATTGCGTGGCGGCGAGTTGGGTGCCAGCAGCGATTCGGCTAACATGCGCAAATGAAAGAGCGAGTCTATGTCGAGACTTCGGTGATCAGTTATCTGATTGCGCGACCCGGTCGCGACCTGATTGTTGCCGCGCACCAGGAAATTACCCGCGCGTGGTGGGAGCGTGAGCGGGCCAAATACGACTTGTTCGCTTCCGAAGCTGTCATCCGCGAGGCGCGCGCCGGCGACCCGGAAGCTGCGGCCCAGCGCCTCGCATTGCTTGATACCTTCAGCATGCTTGACATCAACTCTGAAGTGGAGGCCCTCGCGCGCGAAGTGCTGGCCCGTGGCGCGATGCCGCCCATAGCAGCCCTCGACGCGTTGCACGTGGCCGTCGCGGCATGGCATGGCGTGGACTACCTTCTGACCTGGAACTGCCGCCACATCGCCAGCGCGCATGTTCGTCCCCGCATCGATGCGATTTGCCGCGCTCGGGGTATCGTCGCGCCCCAACTATGCACACCTGAAGAACTGACGGAGGAATGATCAATGGAAACTTGGAACGACCCCATCGTCGATGAAGTACGGGATGCGCGTCAAGCGTATGCCGCCGAATTCCAGCACGACCTCGCGGCGATCTGCGCCGACCTGCGTCGTCAACAGGCAATACACCCGGAGCGCCTTGTTTCGCTTGCGCCGAAGCTGCTGGCCGATCTGCCGGCCGCAGCATGAGTGTGCCAACTGTCGGCCCGCGAGGCAGGTTCGCGTCTTGCCTGGCAGAGATGGCGTGCTGCCGGATTGAAGTCGCCGGCCTGGCGGGCCGTCACTTTGCGGCAACGCAGCCAATGCGGACGCGGTGCTCGCACCGGGCCCCCGAAAACCGGGCGACCCATCAGGAGGAAATATGAGTTTCGCGAAGCCGATACCCCGTAAGCGCAACGCTGCGTACGCGCAGACGTTCGCTTGGGCGCTTCTGGTGTTCGCAAGTCTCCTCACGACAGCATGTGGCGCGATCGCCCAAGGCGCCGCGTAGGTACCGCCGCCCGCAGGCACGATATTTCCCGACTGCGCCGATTGTCCCGAGATGGTGGCGATCGCCCCTGGCGGCTTCGTCATGGGTTCGCCTGCAAGCGAAGAAGGGCGATACGACGATGAAGGCCGCAACCCACTGTGACCATCGGCGGCGCCTTCGCGGCGGGGCGGATGGAGGTGACGCGCGGGCAATACGCGGCGTTCGCGCGTGAGACCGGCCGCCCGGCACAGGGCAGTTGTTACTATTTCAGCGGTGCGCAGGACAAGTATGTAAACGATGACCCGGCGAAGGACTGGACCTCACCCGGGTTCGCACAAGCCGACGACCACCCCGTGGTGTGCGTCACCTGGGACGACGCGCAGGCGTACGCGCAATGGCTGTCGCGCAAGACCGGTAAACCCTATCGCCTGCTGACCGAAGCGGAATGGGAATACGCCGCCCGCGCCTACAGCAGCACTGCGCGGCCCTGGGGCGAAGACTCCGCGCAGGCTTGCAGGCATGCCGTCGTGCAGGACGAATCGTTCGCGCGCTCCATTGCGCCTACCGAAGGTAGGAAATGGCTGAACCACAATTGCGACGACGGCAGCGTCCATACCACCCGGGTTGGGCGATACGCCGCGAATCGATTTGGTTTGCATGACATGATCGGCAATGCATTCGAATGGGTCGAAGACTGCTGGAATCCGAATTACACTGGAGCGCCGTCGGATGGGGCCGCATGGATTGCCGGGAAGTGCGCCCGGCGGGTGGTTCGTGGCGGTTCCTGGAACAACAATCCACGCAACGCGCGATCTGCCATACGTGACCGGGGCGGCTTTGCCAACCGCATCAACTATGTTGGTTTCCGTCTTGCGAGTACGTTCAAAAGGCCTGAACTGGTGCGACTACGCTCGCAGCGGGTGCGCCCACGAGCGTCCAGGAGCCGCCATGATGAGAAAGCCCGCATGGGGAGCAGCCGCGGCCCGGGAAGGCGCCCGCCTTGGCCCAGCGGGGGCGGCGGGCGCCGTACCGTTGCTGCTTTGTTTGGTCGAGATCGCCCGATGGTGCATTGAGATACCTCTTTCCCTTGCGATTTACCGCGTCACCGCCCGCAGTGCCGCCGGCTGTCCCGGCAAGCCGAACTTCTTGCCGGTGTCACGCAGTTTCCCGCCCTTGAGTTCGTAGATATGCAGATTGCGCTCCATGTAGTTTCCGACGAACAGGTAGCGCCCGTTGCCGCTTCAGGCCACGCCCTCGGGCAACCCGCAGGCCGGTACCTGGCCGACCTTGGTCACCTTGTTGCCCTTGATTTTCAGGATTGCGACCGCGCCGCGCTTGCCGTAGGCGAAGCTGGCCTTGGTGCCTGCCGTATCCATCAGCAGGATGGCCGCAGCATGGATGAAGACCACCGCACGACGTGCCATCAAGCGTATTGCCAATGTGCCGGGCGAGGTCTTCAATCCGCGCGACTGGCTTCCAGCGGGCGAAACATATGTATGCAACATACTTTTCTTATAAAGCTATTTGACAAATATAAATGGCAGGCGTAGGTTTCGAACATGAGCGCATCCAAACCAAGGCGACCGCGACGCGAGGCACTCACCATCTCCCGCCCCGAACTTCTGGTGGAGGGGTCGGACACTGCCTTTCGCGGCCTCATTCACGACCTGATGGCCTACGCCCACCACATCGAAGCCTGCCGCGACGGCTTCGGCGCAATCATCGGCCTCACCGGCGTGCAATATGAAATCCTGATGATCGTGCGCCGCTTCGGCGCGGTTGACGCCGCCGCAGGACCCGGCATCAGTGTTGGGCAGGTTGCCGCCCGCCTGCATCGAAGCGGAGCTTTCACCACCATCGAGACCACCAAGCTGGTGGGCCGTGGTGTGATTGATAAACGCGCCGACACAACCGACGGCCGCAAAGTACTGCTGGCACTGACACCGGCGGGCGAGGCGCTGGCGCGCACGCTTGCGCCCTACCAGCAACAGGTCAATGACGTGCTGTTCGAATGCCTGGACAAACGCGGATTCGAGGCCTTGATGGCACTGGCACGCGACCTCGTGGCCTGCGGCGATCGCGCCGTGGCTTTATCCGGATTTCTGGTCGGCCAGGCGGCCGTGCGCGCCGCTTGATCGGTCAGCCATTCCCAAGGAGCTTTTCATGCAACCCAAGCAGCATCTGGAATTCGTAGCCGTCGACATGAAACCGGAGTCGGGATGGGAGGTGCCGCCAGGCTACCCGTCCGGATTCACACAGAAAATTCTTGCCTCGGATATCGACGAGACTGCCAAGCGCGGCAGCCGCACGCGCCTTCTGAAGCTGGAACCCGGCGCGTTTTCGACCATACCCTTCGTGCACGACCACTGGGAAGAGGTATTCCTGGTGCAGGGCGACCTCATCGTCGGCAACGATGACCAAGGGCGGGGCGGTCAGGCCAGCCACGCCTTCACGTACGCCTGCCGGCCGCCGGGCACGCACCACGGCCCGTTCACTTCCAAAGAAGGCTGCCTTCTGTACGAAATCCACTACTACGAAACCAGCGGCGTCAAGGCTTAAGCAGCCACACAAGGAACTACCTGCCATGCTCAAGACTGGTGCCGAACACCTGGAATCCCTGCGCGACGGGCGCGTTGTCTACATTGGTTCCGAGAAGGTGACCGACGTGACTACCCACCCGGCGTTTCGCAACGCGGCGCACAGCATCGCGGCGATCTACGACATGAAGTGCGCGCCCGAGAATCGCGCTGGTGCTAGTTTCGAAGAAGGGGGCGAGCGATTCAGCGCCTACTTTCTGCCTGCCCGTTCGCGCGAAGATCTGGTCAAACGCACGGCGCTGCACAGCAAGATCGCGGCAATGAGCCACGGCCTGCTCGGGCGTTCGCCCGATCATGTCGCAAGCTTCGTCACCGGCATGTTTACCGCTCCGCATGTTTTCGGGCAGTATGCCGACAACCTCAGGCGCTACTACGACTATATGAGGAAGGCCGATATCTTCGCCTGCTACGCGGTGATTCCGCCGCAGGCGGCGCGCAACCCCGAGTTCTACGTCAGGCAGAACCTGCCGATCCCGACCTTGCGTGTGGTGCGCGAGGAAGTCGACGGCCTGGTCGTGTCCGGAATGAAAATGCTCGCCACCGGCGCGGTGTTCGCCAACGAAATCTGGGTCGGCAATCTGATCCCGTTGGCGCCCAGCCAGCTGGCTGAATCGGTGACCTGCGCGGTGCCTTGCAACGCAAAGGGACTGACACTGTGGTCGCGCAAGCCGTTCGAGCGCGACGCCACGGTCGAGTTCGACAGTCCGCTTGCGCACCGCTTCGACGAGACCGACAGCATGGTGATGTGCGACGAGGTCAAGGTGCCGTGGGAAAAGGTGTTCGTGCACAACGACGCGGTGCTGGCGCGCGAAATCTATATCCAGACGCCGGCGCACTGCTATGGCAATCACCAGTCCAACGTGCGCTTCCACGCCAAGATGCGCCTTCTGGTGGGGCTTGCCTCGCGCATCACGCAGGCCTCCGGCGCCGACCAGATTCCGGCGGTGCGCGAAACCCTCGGGCGGCTCGCCGCGCTCGAGGCGACGCTGGGCGGGCTCATCGCCGGCCAGACCCAGGACGCCGAGGACTGGCCTGCCGGTTACAAGACCTACAACCGCCGTTACATGTACGCGGCCCTGAACTGGTGCACCGAGAACCACTCGCAGATCATCGACACGATTCGCGAGCTGTGTGGCGGCGGCGTGTTCCAGATGCCCGCCGACATTTCGGTGATGCGCGATGCCGGCATGCGTGCATTATTCGAAAAGTACTGGCAGACGCCGCAGCTTGCGGCGGTGCAACGGATGAAGTTGTTCCGCCTGGCCTGGGATCTGGTCGGCTCCGAATTCGCCGGCCGCCACCAACAGTATGAAAAATTCTATGCCGGCGCCTCATTCATTGTGCGCAACCACAGTTTCCGCGAAACGCCCTGGGACGAATTGCACGCAGTAGTGGACGATCTGCTCGATAGCTACGACGTGCCCGAGTACCAGGGCATGGCGTCGGCGAGCGTGGCCTGATCCCATGCACTGGGACATTGCCGAAGCCGCCGGCTGCACCCCGCAAGCGCTGCGCCGCCTGTTCGGCAGCTATGCTTCCGGGGTCGCGGTCATCGGTGCGCGCGGGGTGGACGGGCGGCTGGTGGGCATGACGGTCAATTCCTTCGGTTCGGTGTCGCTCTCGCCGCCGCTTGTGATGTACTGCCCGGCGAAGTCGCTGGCCGCTTTCGATGTCTATGCGTCGGCCGATGCCTTTTCGGTAAGCGTGTTGAGCGCCGCGCAGCAGCGGCTTTCGGAACGATTCGCCCGCCCGGGTGTGGGCAAATGGGACGCCGTCGCCTACGATACTGGACCCGATGGCACGCCAGTCATCCGCGACGCGCTGGCGGCATTCGAATGCCGTACGGTACAAAGAGTCGATGCCGGCGATCATCTCATCGTGATCGGCCGGATACAGCGTTGCAGCGGCGGGCCGCCCCACGCCCCGCTGCTGTTTCATGGCGGCCGCTACGGCAGGCTGGTCGATGAAGATGCAGAGCACGCGCGGGTACAGGCGCAAATCCATTTTCAGGGCTGGGGCGGGTAAGCTGGGTTGCATTTTTCGGGTTTGTCGGAACACATTTCCAGGAGGACACACAATGAGCAATCAGGTTTTTGACCGTCGCAAGTTTCTCGCAACCAGCGGCGCTGCCGGACTGGCGGGATTTCCGGCCATCGCGCGTGCGCAGACAGCGAAGATCAAGGTGGGGCTGATGTTGCCCTATACGGGCACCTTCGCCCCGCTTGGCGTAGCCATCGAGAACGGCTTCAGGCTCGCGTTGCAGGAAGCGGGCGGCAAGTTCTCCGGCCGCGAGATCGAATTTTTCAAAGTCGACGACGAATCCGATCCGGCCAAGGCGACCGACAACGTCAACAAGCTGGTCACGCGCGACAAGGTCGATATGCTGCTCGGCACCGTCCACTCGGGGGTCGCGGCCGGCATGATCCGCGTCACCAGGGAGGCGGGCGTACTGCACATCATCCCGAATGCGGGCCTCGCACCCGTCGCTGGCCCGCTATGTGCCCCGAACATCTTCCGCGCCTCGTTCTCCAACTGGCAGTCGGGCTTCGCCATGGGCACGGTGTTGGCCAAACGTCCGGCTGTGAAGAACGTGGTCACTCTGGCGTGGCGCTATGCTGCGGGCGAGGAGTTCGTCAAGGGCTTCAAGGACGCCTTTCTCAAGGCCGGTGGCAAGACCATCGCCAAGGAATTGTGGATCCCGTTTCCGAACGTCGAATTCCAGGCGCTGCTGACGGAAATCGCCTCGATCAAACCGGATGCGACCTATGCGTTCTTCGCCGGCGCCGGTGCTGGCAAGTTCCTGAAGGACTATGCGCAGGCGGGCCTGATGAAGAGCATCCCCCTGGTCGGCCCGGGCTTCCTCACCGACGGTGTGCTCGAGGGTCTGGGTGGCGTGGCCGAGGGTGTGGAGACGACGCTCCATTATGGCGACGGCATCGAAAGCCCCCGGAACAACGCCTTTCGGCTCGCTTACGCCAAGACCTACAAGCTGCAGCCGGATGTCTACGCGGTGGCCGGCTACGACTCCGGGCTGCTGTACAGCGCGGGCCTGGCGGCAGTCAAGGGCGATATTTCCAAGAAAGCGGACATCATCAAGGCCATGGAGCGCGCGAAAATCGACAGCCCGCGTGGGGCCTGGACCCTGTCCAAGGCGCACAATCCGATCCAGGATCACTACCTGCGCCGCGTCACCGGCAACCAGAATCGCGTCGTCGAGGTTGCGATCAAGGCTCTGGACGATGATCCGGCCATGATCGCGGCTTGCAAGATGCCGGGCTGATCAAGGGACTTGCTCGTCCCGGCAAGACGGCGATGCGACCAGCGGCCCGTGGGCCGCTGGCTGTGTTTCGAGGATGACCCGCCAACACCGCGCGTATGGACTTCCATATCTTCCTGATCCAGTTGCTCAACGGCGTGCAGTACGGCTTGCTGCTGTTCTTGGTGGCGAGCGGGCTTACGCTGGTGTTCGGCATCATGGGCATCATCAACGTGGCGCATGGCAGTTTTTATATGATCGGCGCCTATCTGGCCTGGTCGCTCGCCGCCCAGGTCGGAAGCTTCTGGCTGGCGTTGCCGGTGGCGATCGCCCTTTCCGTGCTGATCGGCCTCGCGCTCGAATGGCTGGTGGTGCGTTGGCTCTACAAGCGCGACCATCTCTACCAGGTGCTGTGCACCTACGGGCTGATCCTGGTGTTCGAGGAATTGCGCAGCGTGCTCTGGGGCGATGACGTACGCAGCCTGCCCATTCCGGCGCCGTTCAACTATTCCATTCCACTCACCGACACCCTGTCCTACCCGGTGTACCGGCTGTGGATCTCGGCGGTGTGCCTCGCCGTGGCCTTTGGCCTTTACTTCGTCATTCAGAAAACGCGCTTGGGCATGATGATCCGCGCCGGCGCCACCGATCGCGACATGGTGCAGTCGCTGGGCATCAACATTCAACTGATCTACCGCATCGTTTTCGCCGCCGGTATCGCGCTCGCGGCCTTCGCCGGCATGATTGCGGCCCCGATTTCGGCGGTGGCGCCGGGCATGGGCAACCATGTGCTGATCATCTGCTTCGTGGTGGTGGTGATAGGCGGCCTCGGCTCGGTCAAGGGTGCGCTGATCGCCTCGTTGATGATCGGCCTGGTCGATACCTTCGGCAAGGTCGTCCATCTGGAACTGGGCGGCGTGAAACTGCTGCCCGAGCTCTCCAGCATGACGGTGTATGTCCTGATGGCTGGCATCCTCCTGTGGCGACCGGCGGGTCTGTTCGGAAAAAAATTATGAGCGCGACGCGCGGCAATGGCTGGACCGGCGTTCTCGCGCTCGCCCTCATCGCGCTGGTTCTGGCGTTCGTGCCACTGGTCGCGGAAAAATTTTACGTGCAGTTCTTCGCCAAGATATTGATCATGGCCATCTTCGCGATGAGTCTGGACCTGCTGCTGGGCTACACCGGGCTTGTCTCATTCGGCCATGCGGCGTTCTACGGTGTCGCCGGCTACGCGCTTGCCCTGATCACGCCGCAATATCAGGCGGCGAATTTCTGGACCTCGTTCCCGCTCGCCATCGCGGTGAGCGCGCTCTTGGCGTTCGCCATCGGGTTTGTCGTGGTGCGCATGCAGGGCATCTATTTCATCATGGTGACGCTCGCCTTCGCGCAGATGCTGTTCTTCCTCTTTTACGACACCAAGATCGGCGGCGGCAACGACGGCATCTACATCGACCTGCGTCCGGTTGCGAGGATCGGCGACTGGCAACCGTTCAACCTCGACAATTTCGCCCACGTCTACTACCTCGCCCTGGCGTTGTTCGTCCTGGTCTTCCTGCTGCTACGCATGGTGCTCGCTTCGCCGTTCGGCCGGGTCATTGCCGGCATCAAGGCCAATGAACACCGCATGCAGTCGCTGGGCTACGGCACGTTCTGGTACAAGCTCGCCTGCTTCGTGCTGGCCGGCGCGACCGCCGGCGTCGCCGGCTACCTCGCTGCGGTGCAGTTCGGCGTGGTCAACCCGGAAATGCTCGGCTGGCACCTCTCGGGCGCCGTGATGATGATGGTGATCCTTGGCGGCATGGGCACGCTCACCGGCCCGGTGCTGGGTGCCACCGTGTGGATGTTGCTTGAATTGTGGTTCCAGGACATCACCAAGCACTGGCATCTTCTAATGGGCGCTTTCATCGTTCTCACCGCCATCCTGCTGCCAAACGGCCTGATTGGCCTGTATGGCAGCCTGGCCCGCCGTCTGGCACGAAACCATGACTGAATCCGCGCCCGGTACTGCCGTGGTGCTCAGCACGGATTGCCTGACGCGTCACTTCGGCGGCCTCACCGCCGTGTACGAAGTTAGCCTTGCGGCGCGAATGGGCGAGGTGCACGCGGTCATCGGGCCCAACGGCGCGGGCAAATCAACTCTGATCAACCTTCTCTCGGGAGACCTGCCCGCGAGCGCCGGCCGGGTGCTGCTGCGCGGTGTCGAGATCACAGGCCTGCCCGCGCATCGCATCGCGCGGCTCGGGGTGGGGCGCAGCTACCAGAAGACCAACATCTTCCTGCCGTTTTCAGCATTCGAGAACTGCCGCCTCGCGGCACAGGCGCGCCTGCCCAGTTCGATGCGCTTCCTTCGACCCGCCTCGTCCTACCATGCTCTCAACGAGGCCGCCGAGGCGGCCCTCGCGGCCGCCGGCCTTGCGGCGCGCGGCGGCGTCGTCGCGTCCGCGCTTTCCCACGGCGAACAGCGTCAGCTCGAGATCGCGATGACCCTGGCAACCCGACCAAGCGTGCTGCTGCTCGACGAGCCGCTCGCCGGCATGGGTGCGGAAGAGTCGGCGAGCATGGTGGCACTGCTGCGCCAGCTGCGCGATAGCCACGCCATCCTGCTGGTGGAACACGACATGGACGCGGTGTTCAGTCTCGCCGACACGCTTACCGTGATGGTCAATGGTGCGGTACTCGAATCGGGAACGCCTGAGCAGATTCGTGCCAGTGCCGCCGTGCAGATGGCCTACCTTGGCGGCGGGGAAGCAATCCATGATTGATTCCGGCAATCTCATCGAAGCGCGCGCCCTGCATACCTACTACGGTGCGAGCCATATCCTGCACGGCGTCGACTTCTCGGTCAGGCGCGGCGAGACCGTGGGCCTGATGGGCCGCAACGGCATGGGCAAGAGCACGCTCCTCAAGAGCATCCTGGGCCTGGTGCCCCCGCGCGAGGGCGAGGTGCGCGTCAAAGGCAGGCCGGTCAACGGCATCTCGCCGCACGTCATAGCGCGCATGGGACTGGCCTACGTTCCCGAGGGGCGCGGCATTTTCCCCAACTTAAGCGTGCGCGAGAACCTCGTCATGGGGGCGCGCGCCGGAGTCGACGGCCGCCTCGACTGGACCTTCGAGCGCGTGATGGAGACCTTTCCGCGCCTGGCCGAACGGCTCGATCACGGCGGCGCGCAACTCTCCGGAGGCGAACAGCAGATGCTCACCATCGGTCGCGCGCTCATGACCCACCCCGACCTGCTGATACTGGACGAAGCGACCGAGGGCCTCGCGCCGCTCATCGCGCGCGAGATCTGGGCCATCGTCAGGCGCATCAGGCAAGCGGGCATCGCCGCGGTCATCGTCGACAAGAACTTCGAGGCGGTGTCGGCCATTGCCGACCGCGTGGTGATCCTTGTGAAGGGCAGCGTGGTCTATGAGGGCGCGAGCAGCGAATTGCGCAGCAAGCCGGAACTGCACAAGCAGCATCTTGGCATCTGAGCGTACGGTGGTCGCAAGGTCGCTGGGCTGCGTCGCGTGGCATGCCAGGACATGAGGCTGTCGCGCAGATCCGCTCGAAGTCCGGCGTGCCCCGCATCCATTCCAAGGTCGACTAGTTCATCCGGGTCTTCTTGCAGGTCGAACAGCTAGTTTGCAAAACCAACATAGCGGATCAGTTTCCAGCGATGGGCACAATTCATCACGGCATTCGCACGATTGACATCGACTTTCAATGCTCCGCGTGCGTCGTAGAAGGCGTAATCGAGTTCGGATACTGCGGAACCCGCGGGCAATGACACTTCGCTGCGCATGGCCGGCAGCAAGGAATGACCCTCCAGCCACTGGGCGCGCGTCGGATGGCCAAGCACGTCCAGAATTGTTGGCAGTAGATCGATGGCCTGGACCGGAGCGTCGTCGACCGTCGCCGGCCGCGCCGCCTGCGGATCGACGATGATCAGTGGCACGCCGGCGCTTGGCTCTTGGAACATTTCCTTTTCACCCAGCCAGTGGTCGCCGAGCAAATCGCCGTGGTCGCTGGTGAAAACGATGAGCGTGTCTTCGCGACGTCCGAGGGCGTCGCGTTCGGCCATCAGCCGGCCAAGATGGTCGTCGATAGTCGGCGTTCTCAAGGCCGGATTGCCGTAGCAGCCGAGATAGTCTCGCCGCAATTGGTCGCACATGATGAACAGAATGTTGCGGACTGACGCCATGCGCACTTCGGTCGATCGTCTTGTCTGGTCCGTCCCGAGCGAGGTCAGGCGTTGCTTGCCAAAACAGCAAGCAGGAGTTCGCCCCCGCGATTTGTGCGAGATGGGCTACGGCAACTTCAGGCCCTGGCGTTTGACTCGATGCGTACCTCTGCATCGACCGAGAAGCCGCCGCCGTGTTCCCAATCGGCTATCACCTGCGCATCGTCGGCCGACAAGGTCCGCGCCGCAGGGCCGAGCGCAACAGTCGCCGGCGCACGGCCCCCTGAACGTCCCCGATCGCGGGCACATCCTGTGTGCTGGCCGGGTAAAAAACCGCCCTCCCGGTCGCATCGGCCTCGAACACACTATCCACCACCACGCAGTGGAAGTACAGATGGGTGTTCAGGAGCGCGCCAAAGCGGTGGATGAAGAACACAGCGCCGAGCCGGGACGCTGCACTGGCGCCGGGACTGTGTTGCCGCAGAACCCGCGCGATGGCGGTCAGGAAAACGAAGTTTCAGCGCAGGCTAACCTGCGCAGCAGGTTAAGCGGCACTGCCGCGGCCGCAGCTAAAATGTGCAGGCGGCGTTTAGCACCGCAGAATCGCGCTCCAGGTGGTAGCGCAGACGCTTGGGCACCGAGAGCACCCACTGGCGCACCGGCCAAGCGCGCGATGACATGGTCGGCCAGATGTGCGGCGGTCTCCACCCAGGATGGACAGACGCCTCTGCACTTGCAGGATCAGGCAATGAGGAAGTCGTGCCCGCAGTCGGCGCAGCGGGCACGGGCAAAGCCGTGGGCGAGGATGCCGCAGTCGAGGATGCCGCAGTCGAGGATGCCGCAGTCGAGGTAGCGGCGCAATTCCGGCTCGGTGGCTGCGGGCGCGCTCGCCCCGGCGCCATCCTCCTTGCGCGTAAGCCAGGTGGCAAGCTCTTCAAAGGTCCACTATGACTGTTCCGTTAACGCTGAGACTCCGCCCCTGAGACTTTGTCACACCAATGTCAAAAAAGTGTTCAACTAACGCTGAGACTTGCCCCGTAATTCATGACAAAAACATGCCTCTGGCGAGGCTGTCATGTTTTTGGGAACGATCAATCGTCGACGTTCACGCATGCTCAGAAGCGCGTGGCGCTCCAGCGCAATGCCTTGCCGTTCTCGCTGGTGGATTCACCAGACATGCGGTTGCCGTTGACGATGCCGGTGAACTGGCGCGACGAGCCGTCGCGATCAAACGCGGTAAAGTTGATTTCGGTGCCGCGCAGGCGCGTGCCGATCACGTTGATTGCCTGTCCGGCGCGCATGCCCTTGGTGCCGAGCATCTGGTGCTTCTGCTCGATGTCGAGCATAAGCTCATCTCCGGCCAGCGATACCTTCCACTGGCCACGCATGTCGGCCGGCACCAGCCACAGGTAACCGGCGCGGTTCTCGATCCGAAAACTCTCGTCCGGCTCCCAGTCCCCGAGGGTGAAGTGGTGCGAGGTGATGCGTGTGCCGGGCTTGAGTGACAGCAGTTTCGGCCGCAGGCGATCCATCACGCCCGGGCTGATGTAGAGCGCGAACACGGTCACGTCGGAAAGGTCGGCATCAAACAGGTCCTGCTTCAAGAACGTCACGCGATGCGATACGCCGGACCGTTTGGCAGCCTCCAGCGAAATGCGGATCAGGTTGGCTTCCAGTTCCACGCCGATGGCGCGGGCGCCAAAGTGCTTGGCCGCATGGATCGGCACGCGGCCATCGCCGGAGCCCAGGTCCATCACAACGTCGTCCTTGGTGGTGTCGGCCACCTGCAGCATGCGGCGGATCATGCGTTCCGGCGTCGGCACCCATACCGAATCCTTGCTGATTTGGCCGATCTGCGCAGGGGCATCGGCTGGCACGGCTTGCGCGGCGGCGTGGCCATGCCAGAGGAAGGTTGCGAAAGAAATTAACGACACTGCCAGGGCGCTAAAAATCGGTCGAGCAAGCATGGGATCAGGTGAAACGAAAGGTGAAGGAAGGCGTTTGGACACGGTGATGCCGCTAACGTTCACCCGTTTTGTTCGGCGCTGCTTCCCGCAAATCATGACACATGCCGGTGCGTGATCGGCGCTTGACTGCGGCTTCCGGCGATGGGCACCCTCTCCGAAAGTCCGTTGGAATTCCAATCCTTATGGAGCCGGGGCTTGCACCATCGGCGTATGCTGCGATTCCCAGCCCGCCCTTCATGGAAAATCCCATGCTGCAACTGCGCCCCAACTGCGAATGCTGCGACCGCGACCTGCCGCCCGATACGGTGATGGCGCTGATCTGCTCGTTCGAGTGTACGTTTTGTCGCGACTGTGCCTTGGGCAAGCTCAGGGGCAAATGCCCTAACTGCGGCGGCGAACTGGTGGCGCGGCCGCGTCGGCCGGCGGAAAAGCTGGCCAGGAATCCGGCGTCGACCGAGCGTGTTTTCAAGCCCGAGGGTTGCAGGGCAGCCCTGCCTTGAGCGTCGGATGTGATTGACGCAGGTCAATCCGCGCCGGGGACACGAACCTATACTTTTGATCTCGCAGGCTCGCGTCGATCGGGTTCACCCTCATGTCCGTGGACCAGCCGCTTTCGTTCGTAGCCCCGCGTGCGGAAGGCCCGTGGGACAAGTCGCTGCATCTGATCTGCGGCAACTACGCAACCCACAAGCATCCGAAGGTCAAGGAGTGGCTGGCCAAGCACCCGCGTATCCATGTTCATTTCACTCCGACCTCTGCATCTTGGCTGAACATGGTCGAGCGCTTCTTCCGTGACATCACGACTGAACGCTCGCGCAATGGCGTGTTCCGCAGCGTCCCCGAACTCATCGCTGCCATCAATGAGTACATCGGTTTGCACAACAAAAATCCCAAGCCTTTCATCTGGACTGCCAAGGGCCATGACATCCTTGCCAAGGTCATTCGTGCTAACAGCCGCTTAAGTTCCAAACAGAACGAAGCATTAGACTAGCAGCCTGTCGGACTTGGGGCGTCGAAAGCGAAAATCGGCCCCAGCGAGGACAGTTTTTGCCGCATTCGCCGCCCCATAGCCTGGCTATGGGGCAAGAAGGCGGTGAAAAATGGACCGCTGCGGTCGATTTGCAGCCGACGCTCCCCAAGTCCGACAGGCTGCTAGTGCCACGACCGGGGCATGTGCGCCTCGCCGTAGAGCAGCGACACTTTCGCATCCTGCGGAATGCCCGGCATGGTCGCCGCCCAAGCTTCCCATGCGGCGCGCATAGCGCCCAAGCGGCCCGGGTCGCGGGCGGCCTGGTTGGCGCGTTCGCGCTGGTCGGTTGCCAGGTCGAATAGGTAATCGTGTTCCTCGATGCGCAGGTATTTCCATTTGCCCTGACGCATCGCGCGCTGGTGGCGATGGGCCATGCGCCAGTAGAGATTGCGCGGCGCTTGCCACGCCGCGTCGGCGAACAGGGGCAACAGGCTCACGCCATCCTGCGGGTAAGCGGGATGGGGCGCGACGCCCGCAGCCGCGAGCATGGTGGTGGTCCAGTCCATGGTGATCGCGGGCATGTGGCTGACCTGCGCTGCCTTGATGCGCGCCGGCCAGCGCGCCAGCAGCGGCACGCGGATGCCGCCTTCGAGCAAATCCATCTTCTGGCCGATGAAGGGCCAGTTGTCGGAAAAGCGCTCGCCGCCGTTGTCGCTGGTGAATACCACCAGGGTGTTGTCGTCGGCGCCGCTGTCGCGCAGGGCAGCCATCAACTGGCCGATGCCCTCGTCCATGTGGTGGATCATGCGCCGGTAGGTAGCGATCGAGCCGCTATCCAGGTGGGCGATGGCGCCATTGATGCGTCTTGATTCGAGGACATCGTCGCGCGTGAGCCACGGCCAGTGCGGTGCGGTGAAGTGCAGCGACAGCAGGAACGGCCGGTCCTTCTGGTCGCGCACGAATTGGGCGGCGCGTTCGGACAGCAGGTCGGTCAGGTAGCCCTCGCGCTGTACCTGGTGTTCTCCCTCCCACAGATCATGGTCGCCGTTGCGCGCGCAATGCGAAAAATAATCGACACCGCCCGCCATTGGCCCGAAAAATTGCTGGTAGCCGCTTTTCTCCGGCCCGAAGTGCGGCCGATAGCCCAGATGCCACTTGCCGATCAGCGCAGTGGCATAGCCGGCGTCGCGCAGCATCGATGGCAGGGTCGGATGCTCTGGCGGCAGGCCCAGGATCGGGTTGCCCTTGGCGCTGCCGGCCAACGGTTCTTCGGCGGCTCCGCGCAGGCGGTACTGGTAACGCCCGGTGGCCAGCGCAAAACGCGTCGGTGAGCATACGGGCGAGTTGGAGTAGCCGTCGGTGAACAGCATGCCTTCGTGCGCCAGCCGGTCGAGATGCGGCGAGACCCCGCCGGGCAGAGCGGCGTCACGCGCGCCGCAGCAGCCGAGGTCGGCGTAGCCCAAGTCGTCGGCCAGGATGAAAATGAAGTTGGGTTGTCGCATTTTTTTATGCTTGTCGGATGGAAGATTCTCAGAGGCCACCGGTGACCATCAGCACATGGCCGCTGATGTAGTTCGCTTCCGGTGTGCACAAGAGATAGATCGAATTGGCTGCCTCCTCGGGCGTGCCGCCGCGACCCAGCGGGATGCCGGCTTCCATCAGGCGCACCTGCTGCGCCGGAATGCCGGCCGGCACATCGCGCCCGCCGACATTCACCGTGGTGCCGCCGGCTTCGGTGGCCTGGGTCATGCGGGTGACGATGTAGCCGAACGCGACCGCGTTCACATTGACCTTGTAGCGGCCCCATTCCTTGGCCAGCGTGCGCGTCATGCCGGTGATGCCGGCCTTGGCGGTCGAGTAGTTGGTCTGGCCGGCGTTGCCGTGAGTGCCCGAGATCGACGACACGTTGACCACCTTGCGAAACACCTCGCGTCCGGCTTCTGCATCGCGTTTGGCGGCGTCGCGGATCACGCCGATGGCCGCGCGCAGGATGCGGAACGGTGCCTTCAGGTGCACGTCTAGGATCGCGTCGAACTGCTCGTCGCTCATTTTCTGGATCACCGAGTCCCAGGTGAAGCCGGCGTTGTTGACGATGATGTCGAGGCCGCCGAAATTTTCGACGGCAGCGCCGACGAAGCGTTCGGCGAAGCCGTCGGCGGTGACGCTGCCGGCAACCGCGATGGCCTCGCCGCCGGCGCTCTTTATGGCGGCGACGACTTCGGCGGCCGGTTCGGCGTCGAGATCATTGACGACCACGCGCGCGCCTTCGCTGGCCAGTTTGAGCGCACAGGCTCGGCCGATGCCGCGCCCTGATCCGCTGACGATGGCAACCTTGCCTTCGAGTTTTCCCATGGTGCATGCTCCGTGGTTAAGGAATTGCCGGTTTTGCCGCGATCCAACAACGGCTGCGCAAGGTAGGGCTGCTAGTGTAGTGCGCCGTAATTGCCGATACATGAAATCGCGCCTTTCGGCCGATGGCGGCGTTGCAACTCCTCGCGATACCTACGGGTATCGCTGCGGTTTGCGCCTTGCCCTCGACCAAAATCCATCGATTTCATTTTGTACCGGCAATTGCGGGGCACTACACAAGGTTCGCGGGCGGACGCAGACGCGGGCGAGTGGCACTGCAAACGGGGCGAAGTCTGGCTGCCTCGAACCGGGCTGGGCCTGCTTCAATTTGCCGGGGCGACTGCCGGCTGCGGCTTCGGCGCCAAAGCGGCGGCATTGAGTGCATTGCGCTCGCTAAGGGCCCGTACCAGTCCCTCGATCTCGCCGTTGCGCTCGAGCACCACGGCGAAATTGCTGCCGTAGAGCTTGAAGATGTCGACCCCTTCGCTACGTACTTCGTGCACCTTCCAGCCGGCATCGCCTTGGCGCAGCGTCACCTGCATCGGCTCGCCGGCCTGATTGCCGGCGGCGCGCTGCCGGGTGACCGCGACGCGCACCACCGCAGTGGTCGCGCCGGGCGCGAGCTTGACCGGTTGGGCTTCCAGCAGGTCATCGCGGTTGGTCACCAACAGGCGCGCCAGCACGTGTACCAGCAACTGGCGAAACTCGCGCTCCAGGGCTGCACGCTGTGCAACGGTTGCCGAGGCCCATCGATTGCCGACCGCCTCACGCGTGATCGTGGCGAAATCCAGGTGTGGCGCAACATCGCGCCGAATGATTTCGTTGGCGACGGCCAGGCCGCGCTCGCCGGCCAGTGTTGCCTGCTCGCTCTTGAGCGAAGCGCTCAGGGTGCCGATGATGCCGCTGACCAGTTCTCCAGCGCCGGTTTGTGCAATGGCTTGCGCAGCGGCGGTGAAAAGCCAGAAACCCAGGGTCAATGCAAGGCGTCGCATGGCAGGCTCTCAGTGGCAAGGCGTACCGCGACTCGGCAAGCCGATAGCCGCTGAAGTAATATGCAGGACGGTCATTTTGTCTCTTCCTCGGGTGGTGCGGGGCTTGCTTTGATGCTTGAAGGATACTGCAAAATCCCGCGCTGGGGCCGCGCGGCTGCATCTTGGGTACGATCGCCGATAATCCTTCGTTCCGCCGATTTAAAGGAGACAGCGATGGCCGCATCAGGAGAAATGGCAGGGCTTGCCGCCGAACTGGAGCGCGTGCTCAAACTGCGCGCGATTCCATTCGGCATGAAGCTGTTCGAAACGGTCGATGCCATGGCAGCGGTGCCTGGCATCCGCCGGCCGCGCCAGTCGGTGCATACGCTCGACCAGATCGTGGCCCAGGCCGCACGCCTGGGCTGGACTGCGGGCATCACCGCCGAGGACCTGGTCGGCGACCAGTGTCGCTCGGTGGTCGGCCTGGGTGGCCAGAGCGAGGAGTGGCGTTCGGGCAAGCACATGACCGGGGTCTGGTATGCCACACTCGAAGACGCGCGTGCGCACCAGGCTGCCATGCATCTGGTGCCGGCAGGCCGCTTCAAGGCGTTGGCGGTGTCGCCCTTGGCCAGTGGGCGCCTGGATCCGCCCGACATCGCCTTGTTCTACGCCACACCCGGTGCGATGATGTACTTCATCAACGGCCTGCAATGGGCCGGCTACAAGCGCTTCGACTGGAGCGTGGTCGGCGAGTCGGCCTGCGCCGATTCCTGGGGCCGGGCCCTGGCCACGCGTGAGCCGAGTCTCTCGATCCCGTGTTTCGCCGAGCGCCGCTATGGCGGGGTGCTCGATGACGAGATGCTGATGGCGCTGCCGCCCGAGCTGCTCTCCAAGGCCCTGGCCGGAATGGCGGCGCTGGGCAAGAACGGCCTGCGCTACCCGTTTCCACAGTATGGCATCCAGCAGGACGTGCGTGCCGGCATGGCGGCGAGCTATCCGGATCGGAAGTAACGCTTGTGGAACGCTGAACCAGTCCCTGGAATATGAATTCGCGAACGAAGTTTCGTTTCGACCCAAGATATTGCAGGAGCGACTTTCTCGACCTGCGGAAATGTTGAGTGTTTCCCTTGCCGCTTCACGCAATCACCACCACGTTTAGCGAATCGGCGATGCCGGTGACGTTGCAGGGTTCGGGCCGAGCGGTGCAACGCGCACCGTCGAAGCCCTGGGCCAGCGCGCGTTGCAGTGTTTCGGCACTGGTCAGCGCCCGGACCTGCTCGACCTTGGTGTGATTCTCAAGCTTGGCGGCACGATTGACCGGATCACCGATTACCGCGTATTCAAGACGCCTGTCGTCGCCAATCGCGCCGCAGGTCACGGTGCCCACTTCGACGCCGATACCCACGCCCGGTGCCGGCCGGTTGGCCGCGCGCCGCGCGGCGGCCCAGGCTTCCAGCGCGTCCAGCAGTTCGGCGGTGGCACGCAAGGCGTCGGCCGCATAGCTTGCGCTGGGGCGGGTGGCGCCGAAGGTGACCATGATGCCGTCGCCAAGATAGGTGATCACGCTGCCGCCGTGCTTCTGTATCACTGGCACCGCGACCTTCTGATATTCGCCCAAGAGCCCCACCAGCTCCGTCGGCGTCATGCTGGCGGCCAGCCGGGTAAAGCCGCGCATGTCGATGAACATGGCCGCCGCTTCAGTCTGGCGGCCGCTGCCGGGCTTGAGGATCTCGTCGGCGTTGACGATGGTGGCCGCAATCTCCGGCGAGAAGAAACGCGCCAACTGCATTGCCGCGGCCTGGCCCGCCACCGAACGGTGCAGCAGGGCACCCGCGCGCGCGGTGGCGATCGCCAGGACCAGCGCGACCAGCAAGATCGAGATGACCTTGTCGACCTCGCCGCCGATCAACACACTGATCGAGGTCAGGTAGACCACGTAGTCGCGCGTGATCAGGTCCATGCCGCCTGGCGCGTTGATTGCTATGCCTACCAGGCCGAGCCAGCCCAGCGCCGCGACCGCGCCGGCCAGCAGCACCATGCCCGGCATCAGGGTCAGGGTGCGCAAGGCAATGAAGATGAAGACATAGAACAGGGTTGGCGCTTTTAGGGAAAAGGCGGCCGGCTGCCCGTATTGCAGGTGAAAACTCCAGATGGTGACCATCAGCACGCAGTTGTCGGCGATTACCGAAAGGATTTGCCGGTTGATGGTGAGCCGGCCCCGGTAGGCCAGGTACAGGCGATAGGCGACGAACACTGCATACACGCCGAGCGCCCATGGCACCGGCCGCAACATCACGTCGACGGCGAAGGTCTTGCGGGAAAACGCGTAGAGCAGGGCAAAGGTAAGCACCAGCGCGGCCTGGACCCAGCCGATCAGGATTTCATTGTGCCGGCGCTGCGCATCGAGTTCGCGCTGCACCCGCATCGGCAGCACGGCGCCGGCGTTGCCTGACAGCCAGTCGCGCGCGCGGCGCCAAGCCCGTATCGAAGCCACGGCGGGCGCTGTGACGCGGGCGATATCGGTTGCCGTGGCAGATGCAGGCATGCTGCTTCTACGTCCGCCCGGCGCCGGCGGATGCGTCAAGGGCCAGGCTTTCCACCTCGGCCACGATGCGGATGGAAATCGGTGCATCGCGATTGCGTACGCTGATTTCCTCGCGCGGGTAGATCGAGGCATCCAGGCCGGCACGCTCGGCCAACCGTTCGGAGAAGATCAACTGGCAGGCGAAATGCTTGGTCTGGTCCTGCAACCGGCTGGCGGTGTTGACGGCGTCGCCGACGGCGGTGAGATAGGTGGCCAGACCGCGCCCCATGTGGCCGACCACGGTCGGGCCGCAATGGATGCCGATGCCCATCTTCAGCGGCGCCGGCAGTTCGTCGCGCAACTCCTCGCTCAGGCGGGCCACCGCCCGCGTCATGTCGCGCGCCGCCTGGAGCGCCTGGCGCGCGCCGACCTCCGCGCTTACATGCACGCCGAACAATGCCATGACGCCGTCGCCGGTGAACTGGTTGGTGATGCCGCCGGCGGCATCGATGGCACTGCCGGTGGCTTCGAAATAGCGGTTCAGCAAGTGCACCACGTCGTACGGGAGGCGGGTCTCGGACAGGCGGGTGAAGCCGCGCAGGTCGGCGAACAGAACGCAGATCTCGCGTTCCTCGCCGCTCATGCGCTCCGGTTGATTCAGCGCTTGCGCCGGGTCGATGGTGGCCGGGATCAGCGGGATCACCGACAGATTGGCGGTCGGCCGCAGTTGGCAGGCCAGGCGCACATCCGGCCCCGCCTTCACGCGCAACAGCAGGCGCGCCTCGGCAGGTGCGGCCTGCGGTTGCGACGGCAGTCCGGAACTCACGCGCACGCGGCAGGTCGAGCAACGCCCGCGGCCGCCGCACACCGAGGTATGGGCGATGCCGGCGTGGCGGCTACATTCGAGCACCGAAAAGCCGCGCGGCATGCTGACCGTCATGCCACCGGGGTAGGAAACGCGTACCGATTGGCGCTGCTCCTGCGTCAGGCGCAACCAGCGCAGCATCAGCGTGGCGGCGAGCAGGGCACCGAAGCCCGAGAGGATCAGGCGCGTGGTATCGGCAATGCCCGCCTGCAGCACCGCCGAGGGGATCTTGGCGGATGCGAACATCGCTTGCCTGAACTGCGGGTCCTGTACCAGAACCGCGACCTCGCGGCCGCCCTGGACGAAGCCGAACAGTGCGCCAAGTGGCACCAGCAATGCGGCCGTATATGGCAGCAGCGGGTAGCGGGCGTACCAGGGCTGCATGCGCAACCAGAAATGCATGCCGATGCAACCATGCAGCCAGGCCACCAGCAAAAGCGCGACCTGGCTGAGGCCCAGGTCGGGGCGCTGCAGCCAGAACACGAACATCACGAAGGTGTAGGTATCCTGAAACCCGTATTGATGATTGGCGATATGGGTGTTCTGGACATGACCGACCAGCAGCAGCGGAATCGTCAATCCCAGCAGCAACTGCAAGGCATCGCTTGTCGGCATGCGCAGGCTGCGCCGCTGATAGATCGACCAGAATGCCAGTGCCAGATGCGTCAGGATCGCGCCTGCCAGCAGCGCACTGGCGACGGGGTTGCGCCACAGTGCCAAAAACACGTCGCGCCCTGCCTCCATAGCCGCCAGCGAAATCATTCCCAGCGCATGGTTCAGCAAATGGGTGAGCACGAAGAAAAACAGGATCAGCCCGGTGCACAGGCGCACGCGACGCACCGTGGCAGACTGGCCGGGGGGTGCTGAGGTTTTCGGGCTTGAGTCTGGCATGTGCAAGAGCCTGGCTGGAAGGCAAGGCCGTCAGTATGGCAGGCGCGGCGCTGGCCGGGTATCCCGTGTCAGTCAGGTTCCCCGGCTGCCGGCGGCGCCGGCAAAGTCAGATGAAAGCAGGCGCCGCCACCGCTGCGCGCCTCGCAGCGCGCGTCGCCGCCGTGTTTGCGCAGGATGGTGCGTACCAGCGACAGTCCCAGGCCAGTACCGCCGACGGCGTCAGTCCCGCTTGGCACCTGGTAGAACGGTTCGAAAATGCGTTCGCGCTGGTCTGCCGGAACGCCGGGGCCACGGTCGCATACCGCGAGATCGATGTAGGTACCCGTACGCTCAAGAGATACGTCGATCGCGGCTGGTCCGCCGCCGTGGCGTCGCGCGTTTTCGATCAGGTTGGACAGGGCGCGGCGCAGCAGCCGCGCGCTCCCCGGTGCAACAATCACGGCCGTGGCTGTGAATTCGACGCCGGCACGCGCGCATTCCTCGGCGGCCAAGGCGGTGAGGTCGACGTCGCCAAACGGTTCGTCCGGCATGGCGCGGGCCTGGAGGCGGCTCAGAAGCAGTATCTCCTCAACCAGAGCGTCGAGTTCGACGATATTGCGCGCAATTTCCGCGCGCGCCGTCACATTGTCGCTGCGGTCCAGCATCTCCACGGCCATGCGAATGCGTGCCAGTGGCGAGCGCAATTCATGCGATGCGTTCGCCAGCATGCTCTTGTGGGCGCCCACCAGGGCCTCGATGCGTTCGGCGGCGTGGTTGAAGCGCGCCGCCAGAAAGGCGATCTCGTCATGGCCCCGCACCGGCACGCGCGCTGCCAGATCGCCTTCGCCCAGCGCATCGACCCCTTGCTGCAGGCTTTCGAGTCGCCGCGTCAGGCGTCGGACCACCGGGTAGGCGGCGATACCGACGGCGGCGGCGATCAACAGCAACCAGCCGGCGAAACCTGGCCAGGCGCGTGGGCCGGCGTAGTCGCGCCAGCGCGCGAACAGCACGCGGCCATCGTCCATTTCGATGCGCAGCGCGCCCGGGTTTGCGCGAAAGTCGAGGCGGGCGCGACCGGCATCGGCACCCGCGGCGTCGGTCAGGCTGATTTCACGCGGCGTCTCCGCGCCACCATAAAGGCGCCAGGCACCACCGGCCAATAATGCGGTGAGAAGCAAGCCGGCCAGCAATGCCAGCCAGATGCGCAGGTACAGGCGTTTGCCGAAATGCCGCCCTGTTCGGTGCCGCCTAGGCATCCTGGACTCTTGAAAACACATAGCCTGCGCCGCGCACGGTCAGTATGCGCAGCGGTCGCTTCGGATCGTTTTCGATGACGGCGCGAATGCGCGCGATATGCACGTCAATCGAGCGGTCGAACGCGTCCAGCGGTTCGCCGCTGACCAGATCCATCAACTGCTCGCGTGACAGCACGCGACCGGCGCGCTCGGCCATGGCGTTGACCAGGGCGAACTGGTGATCGGTCAGGTCACAGGTTTGGCCGTCGATACGCAGGCGGCGCGCGTCGCGATCGATTTCGAGCTGGCCAAAGCGCAGCACCGCACCGGCGCGTTCGCTGCCGGGGCCGCCCCGGCGACGCAACACGGCGCGAATTCGCGCCAGTAATTCACGTGGCTCGAACGGCTTGGGGAGATAGTCGTCGGCGCCCAGTTCGAGTCCGACAATGCGATCGGTCGGATCGCCACGCGCAGTCAGCATCAGTACCGGCAGGTCGGAGCCGGCGCGGATCGTCCGGCACAGGTCCAGACCGTTGCCGTCCGGCAGCATGAGGTCGAGTATCACCAGGTCGGCGCGATGCGCCGCCAGCCACGCCAGGCCATCGGCCGCGCGCTCGGCATGGGCGACAGCGAAACCGGCATGGGTCAGGTAATCAACGACCATCCCGGCCAGGCGACCATCGTCTTCGATCATGAGCAAGGTTTGCTGCATTGCCGCACTTTAGCCTGAACACGGGAACCGGACGCAGTCCGCAACGCACATGATCGACCGCGCAGGTTGCCGGCATGTTTGTGTCATGTAAAGATTTGTAAAGCCGGCGCCATCCTTCAGGCAAACCACAGCGTCGCGATGCCGGTCAGCACAAACAGGGCTGCGGCGACAAACCGCATCGCGCCAAGCGGGAAGCGCTGCGCCAGTCGTTGCCCGAGAAGTACTGCGGGCACATTTGCCAGCATCATGCCCAGAGTGGTACCCAGAGTCACCACAAGCGGCATGCCGAAGCGGGCACCCAGCCCGATCGTGGCAAGTTGGGTTTTGTCACCCATCTCTGCAATGAAGAACGCGATCAAGGCGGTGGTGAATACGCCGCCCCGGCTCTTGGGGCCATCATCGAGCCTGTCCGGGAACAAGGCCCAGACGCCAAATGCCATGAAACTCAAGCCCACCAGCCAAATGGTGGTGGCGGGCGCCAGATGCGCGGCGATCACTACACCCAGTGTGCCGGCCAGGGCGTGATTGATGAGGGTTGCGATCAGGATGCCCCAGATGATGGCGGCGTGGTCGCGATAGCGTGCGGCCAGGGCGAACGACAACAACTGCGTCTTGTCGCCGATTTCCGCCACGGCAACCAGGGCGGTCGAGGTGGCGAATGCCGCCAGGACACCATCCATCACGGGCCGGCGCGCAAGTCAGCGCGCGGCGCCAGCGATGACACCAGGCGCGGCGCGATACGGGCATTCGGCTTTGACGCAATCGGCATACAGCGAGAGCGAGTGGTCATTGAGCGCGAACCCGCGCTCGGCTGCGATCCTGCTCTGGCGGCGCTCGATCTCGGCATCGTAGAATTCCTCAACCCGCCCGCATTGCAGGCAAACCAGGTGGTCGTGGTGCGAACCCTCGTTGAGCTCGAATACCGACTTGCCCGATTCGAAGTGATGGCGCTCAAGCAAGCCCGCCTGCTCGAACTGGGTCAGTACGCGATACACGGTTGCCAGGCCCACTTCGATTTTTTCGGCAAGCAACTGACGGTAAACATCTTCGGCGCTCATGTGTCGCACGCCGCTGGTTTGAAACAGTTCGAGGATTCGCAAGCGCGGACCGGTGGCTTTCAGGCCGATGTTGCGCAGGCCGTCCGGATTCTGCTGGGTGGCTTCAGCGGCGGCGGCGGATTTGGCTGTCTGGCGTGAGGGCGGCATGTTTTCTGCAATGGGCGTGGCATCGGGGCGGCACGGCGAGGCGGAACTTCCCGTTTGGTACGCGTCGTGGTCGGACCGCCCGTACATGCACCCGGAAAAGCACAAGATGATTGAAGTATCATACTGGGTTTGCCAAACGCGTACCTAAGCACGCTTTGAAAACCAGACATTTCGCCATAGCCATGCGCCGCACCAAAGGTTTGGTCGCCGGGTTCGTCGCCTTGCTGCTGGCCGCTTGTGCGTCCGAATCGTCGTTGCGCAACTACGTGCCGCTGATCGTGACGCCTTACCGGATCGACATCCAGCAGGGCAATTTCATCACGCCGGACATGGTGCAGAAACTGGCGGTCGGGCAGACTCGCGAGCAGGTGCGATTCATTCTCGGCACGCCGCTTCTGGTTGACATTTTCCGGGCCAACCGTTGGGACTATGTGTTTCGTTCGTCCAAGGGCTGGAGCGAGGCCGAAAAACGCAAGTTGATTGTCTATTTTGATGCGGCCGGGCGCGTCGAGCGCTGGGAGGCCGATCTGCCACTGCCGGTACCGGCTGTTCCCGACAAGCCGGTGGCGGAGCCGCAACCGAAAGCGCAGGCACCTGCCGCGATTCCGGGGGCTGCGCAGGTGGTCTCGGGGGCTTCAAACGTATTGGGCAACAGCGCGGCGGTTGGTGTTTTCAGCCGGATGCATGAGCCAGATGCAACCAAGGAGAGCGGGCGCAAGACCCTGGCGCTGGTGCAGGCTGATGGCCGGTGGCGCATCGGCGACGAATCCTTTTTGGAAATTAATCCATGAGCAAGCAACGGATAGCGGTCGCGGGCGCTGGCGGTCGCATGGGGCGAATGTTGATCGAGGCGGTGCTTGCCAGCGAGGATTGCGAACTCAAGGCCGCGCTCGACGTTGCTGCGTCTTCGTCTATCGGGCAGGATGCGGCGGCGTTTCTCGGTCGGGCAAGCGGCATTGCAATCGGATCCGATGTCAATGCGGCGATCAGGGATGCGCATGTCCTGCTCGACTTCAGCCGACCTGAAGGCACTCTGCAGCACCTGGCGGCATGTCGCAGGCTTGGCGTAAATGCAGTGATCGGCACCACCGGGTTCGATGCAGAGGGCAGGCGCGCGATCGACGCCGCTGCGCTTGAAGTGGCGCTGGTGTTCGCGCCCAACATGAGTGTGGGCGTCAACTTGACGTTCAAACTAATCGAAATGGCCGCGCGTGCGCTGGGCGCAGGCTATGACATCGAGATCGTCGAGGCACATCACCGCAACAAGGTGGATGCGCCGTCCGGCACGGCGCTTCATATGGGCCAGGTCGCGGCGCGCGCTCTGGGCCGCGATCACGATGCGGTGGCGCTGTTCGATCGGCATGGTGAAACCGGTGCCCGCCGCGACGAAAGCATCGGCTATGCGGTGGTGCGTGGCGGCGATTTGGTGGGTGACCATACGGTGATGTTCCTGGGCCAGGGCGAACGGGTGGAAATTGCCCACAGGGCTTCGAGTCGCACCACCTACGCCCAGGGCGCGATGCGTGCCTGTCGCTTCCTGCGTGATCGACGCAACGGTTTGTTCGACATGCAGGATGTGCTCGGGATCAAGCGGCAGTAGACCGTTCACCTTGCGCCTGAGCCCCTGCAAAAGGGGGCGTGCCAGCGCCATCCGCACAAAATTGATGCACGCGCTCGCCAAACGCTCGACGCGCCTCGCGTGCATTCCGGCTACTGCGCCGAAAAAGCTCGCGTGCTCCGATTTCGGGCACAGGGTTTGCTTTTTGCTACAGTGAGCGGAATGCCACCCAAGATGAAGAATATTTTCGACGAGATGGACTTGCCCGCTGATGGCGTACGCAGCCACTATGCGGTCTACAAGGACTGGCTGGCCGGTATGCCGTCAGGCGAGATCGCGCAAAAGCGCGCCGAGGCGGATTCCGCGTTTCATCGCTACGGCATCACCTTCGCGGTCTATGGGGAAGAGGCGGGCACCGAGCGCCTGATCCCTTTCGATATCGTGCCGCGCATTATTCCGGCATCGGAATGGCGCATGCTGGAAACCGGCCTGAAGCAGCGGGTGGCTGCCCTCAATGCCTTCGTTCACGATATCTATTCGGCGCAGCGGATAGTCAAGGCCGGCCTGATACCGGCCGAGCAGGTGTTCTGCAACGCCCAGTACCGGCCGGAAATGCAGGACGTCGCGGTGCGCAACAACCTCTATGCACTGATTGCGGGCATCGATATCGTGCGCGCGGCATTACCGGGCACCGGTGCGGATGCGGCCGAATACTTTGTGCTGGAGGACAACCTGCGGGTGCCGTCCGGTGTTTCATACATGCTGGAAGACCGGCGCATGATGATGCGCCTGTTCCCCGAACTGTTTGGCCGCTACGGTGTGGCGCCGGTGGAACACTATCCTGACCTGCTGCTTGACACCTTGCGCCAGGCGGCGCCTTCAGGCAGCGATGATCCCACGGTGGTGGTATTGACGCCCGGCGCCTACAACAGCGCCTATTTCGAGCATGCGTTCCTGGCGCAGCAAATGGGTGTGGAACTGGTGGAAGGGCAGGACTTGTTCGTGCATGACGAGACGCTGTTCATGCGCACCACGCAAGGCCCGAAGCGGGTGGACGTGATTTATCGCCGTATCGACGATGACTTTCTCGACCCATTGGCGTTTCGGCGCGATTCAACGCTCGGCGTGGCCGGCCTGCTGTCGGTTTACCGCGCCGGGCGGGTATCGCTTGCCAACGCGGTCGGCACCGGGGTGGCCGATGACAAGTCGATTTATCCGTATGTGCCCGACATGATCCGCTTCTACCTTTCGCAGGAACCGATCATTGCCAATGTTCCCACCTACCAGTGCCGCAAGGCCGACGAGCTTGGCTATGTGCTGGCCAATATGGCCCAATTGGTGGTCAAGGAAACCCATGGCGCCGGCGGTTACGGCATGCTGGTGGGACCGGCATCTACAAGCGCGGAGATCGAGGATTTCAAGCTGCGTGTCAAGGCCGCGCCCGACAAGTACATAGCGCAGCCGACACTGGCGTTGTCGGCCTGCCCGACCTTCGTCGAAGCAGGCATCGCGCCGCGACACATAGACCTGCGGCCGTTCGTGCTCTCCGGCAAGGAGGTACGCATGGCGCCGGGCGGTCTGACCCGGGTGGCGCTCAAGGAGGGGTCGCTGGTGGTCAATTCCTCGCAGGGCGGCGGTACCAAAGACACCTGGGTTCTGGAGAACTGAGCATGCTTTCCCGAACCGCGGATCACTTGTACTGGATGGCACGCTACACCGAGCGCGCCGAGAACATCGCGCGGTTGCTTGACGTCACTTACCGGATGTCGCTGCAGATGCACGGATCGTCTGGCGGCTACTGGGGCGCGGCGCTGGGCATCACCGGGCTGGAGGTCGGCTACAAGGCCAAGTACGGTGACGAGATTTCCGCCGCCAACGTGGTGCGCTTCATGGGGGTGGATTTCGACAATCCCTCGTCGCTGCTGGCGAGCCTGCGTTCGGCGCGCGAGAATTGCCACGCGGTGCGCGGCACGGTCACCTCCGAGGTATGGGAAACCATCAATACCACATGGCTGGAAGCACGCAATTCCGCCTCCCAGTTGACCCATGAATCGGTGCAGGGTAGCGAACTGACCAAGTATTTCGAATGGGTCAAGTTCCGCTCGCACCTGTCGCGCGGCGTGACTGTAGGCACCATGCTGCAGGACGTTGCATTTCATTTCATTCGTCTGGGCACGTTTCTGGAGCGGGCGGACAACACGGCCCGCATACTCGATGTCAAGTACGATGAATTGGCGCCGGAAGAGTCGAACGCCAACGAGTATTACGAATGGGGCGCCCTCCTGCGTTCGGTTTCCGCTTTCGAGATCTATCGCAAGGTTTATCGCGACGTGATCACGCCCAACCGGGTGGCGGAGCTCCTGATTTTGCGTGAAGACATGCCGCGGTCGCTGCACGCATGCCTGCGTGAGGTGCACCAGATCCTCGGGCTGGTGGCCAATTCGCGCTCAAGTGAAACCCAGCGGCTGGCAGGGCTGGCGTACTCACGGCTGCGCTATGCGCGTATCGACGATATCCTTGAAGTCGGCCTGCACGGCTACCTGACGGAGTTTCTCGACGGCATCGCGACCTTGGGCAACGGCATTGCGCAGGACTTTCTTGTACCGATGGCCTGACCAGGCGCCCACGGCGAACTACAGGATCCAATATGCACGCCTGATGCCGCGCAGCGATGCGGGTCAGCGTGTTCTGACCTGGCGCATCGATGCTCCGGGACGACGCTGGCGCCAGACCGATTGCTACGGCAATGTGGTCGACGTGATCTCGGTGGCGATCGGGCGTACCGAATGCGAGCATTTGATGACTCTGGTCGCCGCGCGGATGGCCTCGCGGAACGGCGCAACCGGCATCCATGCGACCGCTGCCGAAGCTTTGGCGCGTGAGGGTGGTACATGTCAGGACATGACGCATGTGTTTCTCGCCGCCTGTCGCGCCGGCGGCGTACCGGCACGCTATGTCAGCGGCTACGTCCTGGATGGCCGCAGCGCAGCCGCCCCGCATGCCTGGGCCGAGGCCTGGATCGCCACGGCACACCGCGGCGCCGGTGCCTGGCTCGGTTTCGACGTGGCGCATCAGCGAAAGAGCGGCCCGGAATTGTGCCGCCTGGCGCTCGGACGCGATGAGATGGACGCCGGCCCGCTGCGTGGATCACGGATGGGCGGTGCCGGGGAAGAGTTGACGGTGAGCGTATCGGTGTGCGCTGCGGCCTGAAACCCGCGACGCTGACACGCCGGGGGCTCATGCTGCGTTGGCGATGCAAGATGCACCGAAGCGCTCGCCACGCCCCCTCTTGACAGTCCAACCGCCGCTACAATGCGAATCTCAAATCAGCTTCAAACCAAAGCTCGACAATGACTTACTGTGTCGCGATTCGCCTCGATGCCGGACTGGTTTTTCTGTCCGATTCGCGTACCAATGCTGGCGTTGACCAGATCAGCACCTTTCGCAAGATGCACATTTTCGATGTGCCTGGTGAGCGCGTCATGGTATTGCTGACTGCCGGCAATCTGGCGGTCAGCCAGGCGGTCGCCAGCGGGCTCAAGGCGCAGATGGGGATTCCCGGCGAGAAAAGCCTGGCTTCCTGCCCGAACATGTTTTCCGCCGCCAAACTGGTCGGCGACGCGGTTCGCAAAGTCTATGCGCGCGATGCCGCGCCGCTCAAGGAGTTCGGCATCGAATTCAACGTTAGCGTGATTTTTGGCGGGCAAGTGGGCCGCGAAGAGCCGCGTCTTTTCAACGTTTATTCGCCCGGAAATTTCATCGAGGCCACCACCGAAACGCCGTATTTCCAGATTGGCGAGTCGAAGTACGGCAAGCCGATACTCGATCGCGTCATCGGCGGCGGCTTGAGCCTGGAGGAAGTGGCGAAGTGCGCGTTGATTTCGATGGACTCAACCATCAAGTCGAACCTGTCGGTAGGCCTGCCGCTTGATCTCATGTGTTACGAGCGCGATTCGCTCATGGTAAGCAAGCACAAGCTGATCGACAGCCGCGACGAATACTTCTCTTCGATTCGCGGCCGCTGGGCGGAGCAGTTGAAAAAGGTTTTCAACGAACTCCCCGAGCCTGGCTACTGGAACACGTGAGCCGCGCTATTGGCGCAGGGTTTCGATCAGGTCGGTCTCGATGGCGAGCACCGATTTTGGATTCGACAGGTCGCCACCGTCGATCAGGAACACGTCTTCGGCCCGTTCTCCCAAGGTGGTGATCTTGGCCGTCTGCAGATTGACGCCGTGGCGCGACAAAGTGAGCGCGATGCGATATAGCAGGCCCGGTCGATCGCCGGCGGTGACCGCGAGTATGTAGCGCAAACCCTTTTCATCGGGGCGAATGTTGACCGCCGGCTCGATTGCGAAATGGCGCGCCTGGCGCGAAACCCGACCGCTGCTGGGTGTCTTGAGCGGGCCCGGCGCGGACAGGGCGATGATCAGGTCGCGCTCGACCACTTCGGGCTGGCCATGCGCGCCGGCGTAGTTGCCGGCGCTGTCCAATGCCAGAAATGTGTCGAGCGCATAGCCGTTTTTCGTGGTGTGGATCTTGGCGTCGAGAATGTTTAAGCCCAGGCGCTCGAAAAAGCCGCAAATGCGCGCAAACAGGTCGGGCTGGTCCTTGACGTACACCATCACCTCAAGCCCCTCGCCGATCGGCGAGAAGCGCGCCTTGACCACCGGCGTGGTGGAGTTGACGCGGGCCACCAGCGCGCGTGTCTGCCAGGCGATCTCCTTGGCGTCATGGCGCAGGAAATAGGCCATGTCGAGCTGGCTCCACAGCACTTCATGTGCGGTTTCCGAGAAGCCATAGAGCCCGAGGATGCGCAAGGCCTCGGATTGCTTTTCCTGCAGATCGCTATCGAAGCTGAAACTTCCGCCGCTCTTCTGGTTGCCCAACAGGCGGCGCGTGGCGCGAAACAGGTCTTCGAGCAACTTGCCTTTCCAGGCATTCCACACGCGCGGACTGGTGCCACGAATATCGGCGACGGTCAGGAGATACAGGGCTATCAGGCGCCGTTCATCGCGAACCGTGTCGGCAAAGCGGCGAATGGTGTCCGGGTCGCTCAAGTCCTGCTTTTGCGCCACCGACGACATGGTCAGATGGTGTTCCACCAGGAACACCACCAGTTCCGCATCTTCCCGCGCGATGCCGTGCTGCCGGCAGAACAGGCGCGCGTCGGCACGTCCGAGCAGCGAGTGATCGCCGCCCCGCCCTTTGGCGATGTCATGGAACAGTGCGGCCACGTAGAGCAGCCAGTGTCGCTCGAAACTGGCGATCAGGCGCGAGCACATCGGGTACTCGTGCGCGAACTCGAGCATTGTGAAGCGGCGCATGTTGCGCACCACCGTCAGGATGTGTTGATCCACCGTGTAGACGTGAAACAGGTCATGCTGCATCTGGCCGATGATGCGCTTGAATGGCGGCAGGTAGCGCCCGAGGATGCCCCATTGGTTCATGCGGCGCAGTTCATGCACCAGCCCGCGCGGACTTTGCAGGATCGCCATGAACGTGGCGCGATTGATCGGGTTCTTGCGGAACGCCGCATCCATGCGGTTGCGCGAGCGCCACAGGGCGCGCAGGGTCGAGGCGGTCATGCCCTTGAGATCGGCACGTTGCTGCAGCAACTGGAAGCATTCGAGCAAGGCGCCTGGTTGGGTCTCGAATACGGTTGGGTCGCTGGCGGCGAGCATGTCGCGTTCGACGTGAAAGCGCTCGTTGATCGGATGCGCCTCGAAGGCCGCGCCGGGAAACAGCTGGCTGGCGATGTTCTGCAGCAGGATGGTGTTCAACTGGATGATCCAGCGACAATTGATGTAATAGCGCTGCATCAACTGCTCGCTGGCGCGCTTCGAATCTGTTGCGGCATGCCCGAAGGCGCTTGCCAATTGGGTCTGATGGTCGAACAACAGGCGGTCTTCGCGTCGTCCGGCGATCAGGTGCAAGCGCACGCGGATGGCCTGCAGCAGGGTCTCGCGCTTGCCCAGCATCGCAGCTTCGGTGCGCGTGATCACACCGCGCGACGCCAGTTCGCGCCAGTTGGTCCCCAGTTCGGCGGCACGCGCGATCCAAAGAATGACCTGCAGATCGCGCAGGCCGCCGGGGCTTTCCTTGCAGTTCGGCTCCAGGCTGTAAGGCGTGTCCTGATGCTTGGAATGCCGCTGTTCGAGTTCGAGCTTCTTGGCGATGTAGAAGTCGCGTGCATTCATGCGCAGGCGGGTGCCGGCTTCCAGATCGTGGAACTGGCTGTAATCGCCGGCCAGATGGCGCGCCTCCATCAGGGTGGTCTGGACGGTGATATCGGCGGCCGCGAGCGCGAAACATTCCTCAAGTGTGCGGATGCTGTGACCGACTTCGATACCTATGTCCCAAAACAGACCGACCAGCGTTTCCAGCCGGTTCTTGGTTTCGGCCTGTGCGTCGTCCGGCACCAGCAGCAACACATCGACGTCGGAATGTGGATAGAGTTCGCCGCGTCCGTAACCGCCGACGGCCACCAGTGTGGCGCGATCGCCTATGCCGACATCGCCCCAAAGCGACGCCACCACGCGGTCGACCAGCTTGCAATGGGCACGCAGCAATTGGCGCGCCGTACCGCCGTTGCTGAAGGCGTCGAACAGGGACTTGCGGGCGGCTTCCAGGTCGCGCCTGTAGCCGGCGGCAAGCGGGATCTTGGGGACAGCCGACACGTGGTCGCGCCGGTTCTAGGCGGAAAGCGTCGCCGACCGGGGCGTAAGCGCTGCAACCGCCGCCGGCATCGCCGGCATGCCTGCCGACACCGTCAGCACCTCGAACCCGTCCTCGGTCACAAGGACGGTGTGCTCCCACTGCGCCGACAGGCTGTGGTCCTTGGTGACGATGGTCCAGCCGTCGGCGAGTTCGCGAATCTCGCGACGGCCGGCATTGATCATCGGCTCGATAGTGAAAATCATGCCGGGCTTGAGCTCCGCCAAAGTGCCGGGCTTGCCGTAGTGCAGCACTTGCGGTTCCTCGTGGAAGCGGGCGCCGATACCATGGCCGCAAAACTCGCGCACTACGGAAAAGCCATGCTTTTCGGCGTGGGTCTGGATGACATGGCCGATGTCGCCCAGATAAGCGCCGGGGCGCACCTGGAGAATGCCGGCCCACATGCACTCGAAGGTGACTTCACACAGGCGACGGGCTGCGATCGACGGTTCGCCGACGTAAAACATGCGGCTGGTATCGCCGTGATAGCCGTCCTTGATGGTGGTGATATCCAGATTGACCACGTCTCCCTTTTTTAGGGTCTTGTCACCCGGGATGCCGTGGCAGACCTGGTTATTGACAGAGGTACAGATCGATTTTGGATAGGGCCGATAACCGGGCGGGCAATATCCCAGCGGCGCCGGAATTGTGCCTTGAACATCGATCATGTATTGGTGGCACAGGCGGTCGAGTTCACCGGTGCTGACGCCCGGCTTGACGTGCGGGCCGATGAAATCGAGCACTTCTGCGGCCAACCTGCCGGCGACGCGCATTTTCTCGATGTCAAGCGAGGTTTTGAGCGAAATGCTCATGTTTGTGACGCTTCCACGGTTATGTAACTGGCCCAAGGTGCGGGTGGTCCGGGCACGGACGGCCGGAACATTTGAAAAGTTGACCCTAACCGGCTATAATATCGGGCTGCCCGGTGATTTTCAAAGACATTTTCGCTAGTTCGCCTTCAAGCCGCAGTGCGAAGCAGCAGCTTCGCACCTGATCAATGAGACGGAATAGCCTGATTCTGGCCGGGTAAATTCGCACTCCTGTCATTTTTGGGGTGGCGAGGCGCAAACGAATATGTTTCGTTAGCACCTGCTGCCGGCGGGAGGAGGCCAACCCTGAAATCGGAGTTAACTGTCATGTCAACCACCATGCGCGAGATGCTGGAAGCCGGCGTCCATTTTGGACACCAGACGCGCTTCTGGAATCCCAAGATGGCGCCGTATATTTTCGGCCATCGCAACAAGATCCATATCGTTAATCTCGAGAAGACACTCGAGCTTTACAACGACGCGATGAAGTATCTGCGTCAAATCGCAGCCAACAAGGGCACCATCCTGATGGTCGGCACCAAGCGTCAGGCGCGCGAAATCGTGGCCGAAGAGGCGCTGCGAGCCGGAGTTCCGTATGTGGATGCGCGCTGGCTTGGCGGCATGCTGACCAACTTCAAGACCGTCAAGGCGTCCACCAAGCGGCTCAAGGACATGGAAGCGGCGCTTGAAGCCGGCGATGTCGAGAAAATGTCCAAGAAGGAAGCGCTGTTGTTTACACGCGAAATGGACAAACTGCAGAAGGCGATCGGCGGCATCAAGAATCTCAGCGGCTTGCCGGATGCGATTTTCGTCATTGACGTGGGTTACCACAAGATCGCCATCACCGAGGCCGCGAAGCTCGGCATCCCGGTGGTGGCGGTGGTTGATACCAATCACTCGCCGGATGGCATTGCGCACGTGATTCCCGGCAACGACGATTCCTCGCGTGCGATACGCCTGTATGCACGCGGCGTCGCCGATGCCATCCTTGAGGGCCGGGCGCACACCATCACCGAGATCGTGGCCGCCGGTGGTGATGAGTACGTCGAAGTCGAGGCTTCCTGATTCAGGCGGTGCGTGACCGGCGCCGATTTGTGAAAAAGGGGCTGGTTTGCCCCTTTTTTTTGAGGTTGTAGCACGCCGTCCGGACAGCCGCGCCCGCGAGTGCGATTTGCGGACCAGCCAGCAGCATTGCAGGAACCGAATAACCCCGATTTTTTCAGATCAGATCAGGATAGAAGGAAATGGCCGCAATTACCGCAGCAATGGTTGGAGAACTGCGCGCGAAAACCGACGCGCCGATGATGGAATGCAAGAAGGCGCTGACCGAGGCCGATGGCGATCTCGAAAAGGCCGAAGAGATTCTGCGCGTCAGACTTGGCAACAAGGCCAGCAAGGCGTCGTCGCGTGTTGCGGCCGAAGGAATTGTCGCGGTGAACGTAGCGGCTGACGGCAAGGTGGGGGCGATTGTCGAACTCAATTCGGAGACCGACTTTGTCGCCAAGAATGATGATTTCGTGGCGTTTTCGCAGAACCTGGCTGCTTTGGTTGCAAACACCGATCCGGCAACGGTCGAGGCACTTGCAGCAGCGCCGCTTGAAGGCAGTACTGTTGAGGAAGTGCGCCGCGCGCTGGTCGGGAAGATCGGTGAGAACATGTCGATTCGACGCTTCGCGCGGTTTCAGACGGCGGGCAAGTTGACCACTTATGTCCACGGCGGTTCCAGGATCGGCGTTCTGCTTGACCTCACAGGAGGCGACGATCAATTGGCGCGCGATCTGGCGATGCACATTGCGGCGTCCAAGCCAAAGTCGCTGGACGCCGGTGGCGTGCCGGCAGAATTGCTCGCGACCGAACGCCGCATCGCGGTTGAAAAAGCGCGCGAAGAGAAAAAGCCCGACGCGATGATCGAGAAAATCGCCGAAGGCACGGTGCAAAAGTACCTCAGGACCGTGACCCTGCTGGGCCAGGTGTTTGTCAAGGCTGAAGACGGCAAGCAGACCATCGAGCAACTGCTGAAGGCACGCGGCGCAATGGTCAATCGCTTTGCTCTTTTCATCGTCGGTGAAGGGATCGAGAAAAAGACCGCCGATTTTGCCGCCGAAGTCGCCGAACAGATGGCGCTCGCGAAGAAGTAAGCCGAACTTGCCGGTCGCCAGGCCGGCTTACGACCAGCCCCACCCTGAATGCATCGACAATGCCGGATACTCCAAAGTACAAAAGATTCCTCTTGAAGCTTTCGGGGGAAGCCCTGATGGGCGAGGATAGCTACGGCATCAATCGCGCCACCATCGAGCGCATCGTAGGCGAGATCGCGTCTGTGGCGCGTCTTAGTGTCGAGATGAGCATCGTGATCGGGGGCGGCAACATTTTCCGCGGTGTCGCACCGGGCGCGCAGGGGATGGACCGCGCCACGGCCGATTACATGGGCATGCTGGCCACGATCATGAACGCGCTGGCGCTGCAGGATGCCATGAAGCAGCAGGGCATCGTGGCGCGCGTGCAATCGGCCCTGTCGGTCGAGCAGGTGGTCGAGCCCTACATCCGCAACAAGGCATTGCGCTATCTCGAGGAGGGCAAGGTCGTGATTTTCGCCGCCGGCACAGGCAATCCCTTCTTCACCACCGATACGGCGGCGGCCTTGCGCGCCTCCGAGATGGGCGCGGAAATCGTTCTCAAGGGCACCAAGGTTGACGGCGTATACACCGACGATCCGAACAAGAACCCGGACGCGCGCAAGTACGACACGATCACGTTCGATGAAGCGATTACGAGGCATCTGAAGGTCATGGATGCAACCGCGTTTGCCCTGTGCCGCGACCAGCGGTTGCCGATAAACGTGTTTTCAATTTTCGCGTCGGGCGCCTTGAAGCGCATCGTGATGGGCGAAAACGAAGGTACACTAGTTCACGTTTGACCCAAATTGCCAGAGGCCAGCGATGACGATTGCCGACATTCGTAAGGCGACCGAGCACAAGATGCAGAAGTCGATCGATGCTTTCAAGAACGATCTGGCAAAGGTGCGCACCGGACGCGCGCACGCGGGCATCCTCGATCACGTACAGGTCGATTATTACGGCACAGCCATGCCGATTGGCCAGACCGCGAACATCAATCTGATCGATGCGCGCACCATCGGTGTTCAGCCCTGGGAAAAGAAAATGATTTCGGTGATCGAGAAGGCGATCCGCGACGCCGATCTGGGGCTCAACCCCTCCACCACTGGTGACCTCATTCGTGTACCCATGCCGGCGCTGACGGAGCAAAGGCGCAAGGAGCTGGTCAAACTGGTCAAGGGTGAAGGTGAGGACGCCCGCATCGCGGTGCGCAACCTCAGGCGCGACGCCAACGAACAGATGAAAAAGCTGCTCAAGGACAAGGTCGTTTCGGAGGACGACGAACGCCGCGGCCAGGACGAAGTTCAAAAGCTCACCGATCGCTTCATCGGCGAGATCGACAAGCTCCTGGTGACCAAGGAAGCGGAGATCATGGCGGTGTGAAGACCGCCACTGCGCCTTTCAACGATCAGGGGGCCGGCTGCCGATGAGTTCGACTCAATCCATTCCCGCAGTGTCGTCAGTTCCCCGGCATGTCGCCATCATCATGGACGGCAATGGCCGGTGGGCGACGCGCCGATTCTTGCCAAGGGTGGCCGGGCACCAGCGCGGTGTGGAGGCGGTGCGCGAGGCGGTGCGGGCGAGCGTCGAGCGTGGCATTGAATACCTGACGCTATTTGCCTTTTCCTCCGAGAACTGGCGCCGTCCCGAGGAGGAGGTTTCCGTCCTGATGCAACTGTTTCGGATATTGCTTGAGCAGGAGGTTGCCAAGCTGCATGTAAGCGGTGTGCGGCTGAAAATTGTCGGTGACCTGTCGCGTTTCGATGTCGCTCTGCAGGAGTTGATCCGCCGTGCCGAAGCCAAGACCGCTGGCAACGACAAGCTCACGCTGACAATTTGCGCCAACTATGGCGGGCGCTGGGACATCATGCAGGCGATGCACGCGCTGGTTGCAGCCAGGCCCGATTTTTCGGCTAGCTGCAGCGAAGCCGACCTTGAGCCTTATCTGGCGATGGCGTACGCGCCGGAACCCGATTTGTTCATTCGCACCGGCGGCGAAATGCGCATCAGCAATTTTCTGGTGTGGCAACTGGCTTACTCGGAATTGTTTTTCACCGACACGTTCTGGCCTGATTTCGACGCGCGCACCCTGGACGAGGCAATCGCCTCGTATCGGCTGCGCGAGCGCCGGTTCGGCCAGACCAGTGAGCAGGTGCGCGAAGCCAGGCGCCGGATCGAAGGCGCAGCGGCGTCGACCGAGCCGGGCCTGACCCGCATCGATGCTTAGGACGCGGGTAGTTACGGCACTGATCCTGCTGGCCCTGGTGGTACCCGCATTGGCATTTTTGCCGGCGAACGGCTGGGCCTTGTTCGTCCTGGCGTTTGTCGCGGCCGCCGCCTGGGAGTGGGCGCGCCTATGCGGCTTGCCGCAGGCCCTCTCGTTGGGCTACGCTGCGCTGACCGCCGTTGCGGGAATGGCGATACTGCTGGGTGTGCGGGAGCACGAACATGCGGTAACGCTATGGGTTTACGCGATATCGGCCATAACCTGGGGCGGGATCGCAAGCTGGTGGTTTTTCCGCGGGCCGGCCGCGCCGCGCGGTGGCTGGCTTGCAGCCTTGGGCTGGCTGGTGTTGATCCCCTGCTGGTGGGCGGTGGTACAGGCGCGCATGGCCGGGGCGCTCTTCATGTTTCTCCTCATGGGTTTGATTTGGGTTGCCGATATCGGGGCCTATTTCGCGGGGCGCCGTTTCGGCCAGCACAAACTGGCGCCGGCAGTAAGCCCTGGAAAAACATGGGAGGGCGTCGCCGGCGCCATGGTCGGGGCGGGCTTGCTGGCCCTGCTGTGTGCCGCTACCACCAGTGCCAACGGCAGTCCGCTGGATTCATGGTTTGCGTGGATTTTCGGCTACGCCGGCCGCCTTGGTGCGCCGGGCGTGTTGGTGGCGTTGTTGACGGTGTGTGTGGTGGTCGGACTGAGCATACTGGGCGACCTGTTCGAGTCCCTGCTCAAGCGCCGTGCCGGTGTCAAGGACAGCAGCGCATTGCTGCCCGGTCACGGCGGCGTGCTCGACCGCATCGACTCCCTGATCCCCGCCATGCCGCTTGCAATGCTGATTTTTTCGTTCGTCAGAAGCGCTTGATGGAACCGATATGCGCTATCTGACCCTGCTGGGTTCGACCGGTTCGATCGGCGAGAGTACGCTGGACGTGGTGGCGCGCCATCCCGCGCGATTCGGTGTGTTCGCACTGGTCGCACGCAGCAGTGTTGATCGCGTATTCGAGCAATGTTTGGCACACCGGCCTCGATATGCGGTCCTGACCGACCCTGTCGCTGCAGCGCGTCTTCTCGAACGCCTGCGCGCCACCGGCAGCACCACGGAAGTGTTGGCGGGCGATGCGGCTGCCGTCGAGGTCGCCGAGGCCGCGCAAGCAGACACGGTGGTGGCAGCGATCGTGGGCGCTGCAGGGCTGGCCGCCGTGCTGGGAGCGGCGCGTACCGGCAAGCGCATTCTGCTGGCCAACAAGGAGGCACTGGTGATGGCAGGTCCGGTGTTTCTCGAGGCCGTCCGGCGTGGCGGTGCCACCGTCCTGCCGGTCGATAGCGAGCACAATGCGATCTTCCAGTCGCTGCCTGCCGGCTTCGTACGCGGCCTTGAGGATCACGGAGTAAGGCGCATCCTGCTGACCGCGTCAGGCGGCCCGTTTCGCACCACTGCGCTCGAGCTTCTTGACAAGGTGTCGCCTGATCAGGCCTGTGCCCATCCCAACTGGGTGATGGGGCGCAAGATTTCGGTTGATTCCGCAACCATGATGAACAAGGGTCTTGAAGTAATCGAGGCGCACTGGCTGTTTGGCGCCGCTGGATCGCAGATCGAGGTGGTGATCCACCCTCAGAGCGTGATCCATTCGATGGTTGAGTACGCCGATGGTTCGGTCCTGGCGCAGTTGGGTAATCCCGACATGCGGACCCCGATCGCGCAAACCCTGGCCTATCCGGAGCGGATCGACGCCGGCGTGGCGAAATTCGATATCTTCAAGCTTGCACAGTTCACCTTCGAAGAGCCCGATCTTGCACGCTTTCCGTGCCTGACTCTGGCATACGATGCGCTGGCTGCCGGCGGTACCTTGCCCGCCACGCTCAATGCGGCCAACGAGATCGCGGTCGCAGCGTTTCTGGCCGGGCGCCTGCGCTTCACGCGCATCGCCGCTCTGGTCGCCGAAGTGATGGAAGCCCTGCCGGCACGGCCGTTGGCTGACATTGAAGATGTGCTGGCAGCCGACGGCGAGGCGCGGGCGCGTGCAACGGAAAGGCTTGGCGCATGACTTTTCTCTCGACGCTGGTGGCGTTTCTGATTGCCCTTGGGGTGCTGATCGCGTTTCACGAATACGGACACTACCTTGCAGCCAGGCTGTGTGGTGTCAAGGTGCTGCGCTTCTGCCTGGGTTTCGGACGCCCGATTTTCATGCGTCGCTTCGGGCGCGATGGCACGGAATGGGCGCTTGCGGCGTTTCCGCTCGGCGGCTATGTCAAGCTGCTTGGTCATGATCCGGATGATCCGGTGCCAGCGGCTGACGCGCATCGCGCCTTCAATGCGCAGTCGGTGGGCAAGCGCATCTGCATCATCGCCGCCGGGCCGGTCGCCAATTTCCTGCTCGCGATCACCGTTTACTGGGGATTGAATCTGCATGGCGTGGATGAACCGCCGGCGCAGGTTGCAGCGCCGACCGCGGGCTCGGTGGCGCAACAGGCGGGCCTGAAGTCGGGCGACCTGATCGCGCGTATTGACGACAAGCCGGTTGCCTCATGGACCGAGTTGCATTGGCGCCTGTTGCGCGCGGCGGACGCGCGTGCACGTGTTCGGCTTGAGGTGCGCAATCCGCGCGGGGAGATCAGTTTTCCGGCACTCGACATGACCCGCCTTTCAACCCTCGATCTCGAGGGGGATTTCATGAAATCGCTGGGGCTCTTGCTGTTTCAGCCGCAGCCGCGGGTGGTCCAGGTCGAGCCCGGCTCACCTGCCGAACGAGCCGGGTTGCACGCCGCCGATGTGCTGCTTGCCGTCGATGGCAAGGCCCTTTTGACCGGTGACGATTTCGTCACCGCCATGCGTGCCAGTGCCGGGAGCGAGCGGGTGATCGACATTGTCCGTGACGGCAAGCCTGGCCAGGTGAAGGTGACGCCGGCGAGCGTCGACGCACCCGATGGCAGGATCGGGCGCATTGGCGCGCGCATCGGTAGTCGTGTCGAACCGGTCAACGTGCGCTACGGCCTGGTCGATGGATTGAGCAGGAGTGTGACCCAAACCTACGATATGTCGATTTTCAGTCTGCGCATGCTGGGTCGAATGATCATTGGTGAAGTCTCGTGGCGCAATCTTTCCGGCCCTGTGACCATCGCCGATTACGCCGGCAAGACCGCGCGGCTGGGGTTGACCTACTACCTGAATTTCATCGCCCTGGTGAGCATTAGCCTCGGGGTTCTCAATCTGCTGCCTATTCCGATGCTCGACGGAGGGCATCTGTTGTATTATTTGGCGGAAATCCTGCGCGGAAAACCGGTTTCGGAGAAGGTCATGGAAATCGGTACGCGCTTGGGCCTGATGATCGTCGTGACAACGATGTTGTTGGCCCTCTATAACGACATACACCGGCTACTGGCCGGTTAGAACACAAGCGTCCATTCAATGCGCCTCCTGCGCCGGTTCCGGTTTTTTTTCGTAGTCGCGGCGACGCTGGTCTCGCTGTTTGCGATGCGCAGCGCGAGTGCCTTTGATCCGTTCGTGATCAAGGATATACGCGTCGAAGGCGTACAGCGCACCGAGGCTGGCACCGTGTTCAGTTACTTGCCGGTAAAGGTGGGTGACCGCATGACCAACGAACGTGCGGCCGAAGCGATCAAGGCTCTTTTCGCCACCGGTTTTTTCAAGGATGTGCGCATCGAGGTCGAGGGGGATGTGCTGATTGTCGCCATCGAGGAACGTCCGGCGATCGCGCAGATCGATTTCACGGGTTTGAAGGCGTTTGACGCGACTGTGGTTAAGAAATCGGTGCGCGAAGCCGGCTTGGCCGAGGGGCGCATTTTCGACCGCTCGGTGCTCGATCGCGCCGAGCAGGAACTCAAGCGCCAGTACCTTTCCAAGGGCTTGTATGCGATGACCGTCAAGACCACGGTGACGCCGCTTGACCGCAATCGCGTGGGCATCAATTTCTCGGTCGAGGAGGGGGAAATTGCCAAGATCCGCAAGATCAATTTCGTCGGCGTCAATGCATTCAGGGAAAGCACGCTGTTGGACGAGATCGAACTTTCCGAGGGGGGCTGGTTTTCCTGGTACACCAAGGACAATCAGTATTCGAAGCAAAAGCTGACGGCCGATCTGGAGACCCTGCGCTCCTTTTACCTCAACCGGGGTTACCTTGAATTCGCAATCGAGTCGACGCAGGTCTCGATTACCACCGACAAGAAAGACATCTTCATTACCGTTGCGATCAACGAAGGCCAGAAGTACACCGTATCCGAAGTAAAGCTGGCCGGCGACATGGTGGTGGGCGAAACGGTGCTGCGGTCGCTGATCGACCTCAAACCGGGCGACGTGTTCAACGGCGAACGGCTGACGGCGTCGACCAAGAAAATCCAGGACCGACTGGGCAACGAAGGGTACGCGTTCGCCAACGCCAACGCGTCGCCGGAGATCAACCGGGACAAACAGACCGTCGCGTTTACCGTTTTCATCGATCCGGGGCGGCGCGTTTATGTGCGCCGGATAAATATCGCTGGCAACACCCGTACGCGCGACGAAGTGGTGCGGCGGGAAATGCGTCAGCTAGAGGGTTCGTATTACGACGGCGAAAAAATCAACCAATCCAAGCGGCGCCTTGACAGGCTGGATTTTTTCCGCAACACCGAAATCGAGACCCCGGCCGTGGCCGGTTCGCCCGATCAGGTGGATGTGAATGTCAAGGTGGAGGAGAAACCTACAGGGCAGTTGCTGCTGGGTGCCGGGTTTTCCAGTTCCGAGAAGATCGTGGTGTCCACTTCTATCGCGCAGGCGAACATTTTCGGCAGTGGCAATTTCGTCTCTGCATCAATCAGCACCGGTCGCACCAACAAGGTGTTTTCGCTGTCGCACAACAATCCGTACTTTACCGTGGACGGGATCAGTCGCGGCTTCGATATCTACCATCGCGACTTCAATGCGGCCAACGTCAATCTGGGAGACTATCGGACCAGCAGTACCGGTGGCGGTGTGCGCTTTGGCTATCCATACACCGCGATTGACAGGTTTGTTTTCGGCCTCGCCGTCGACTACACCAGCTTCAACCTCGGGGCGAGGGCTCCCAGTCGCCTGCAAAGCTACGTCAACACCTACAGCTCGACGGTCTCCACCTTGCCCGGCACAGTCAGCTGGCTCAGGGATTCGCGCGACAGCGCCTTGTATACGCGCAGCGGGCGCCTGCAGAATGCCGGCGTGGAGTTGGGCTTGCCAGGGGGAAACGTGCAGTACTGGCGCACCACCTACGTAGATCGCTGGTACTACCCGATCAGCAAGACCTACACCCTGTATCTGCGCGGTGAGGCCGGTATCGCGCGCGGTCTCAACAAGCCCTTGCCGTTCAACAAGCGCTTCTACGGCGGTGGTATCGGTTCGGTGCGCGGTTACGACATCAATTCGCTGGGCCCGCGCGATACCGACGGCAGTGTGCTCGGCGGCGAGCGGCGCTTCACCGGCACCGCAGAGTTGCTGTTTCCGTTCCCCGGGCTCGCCAAGGATCGGTCGGTGCGACTGGCGGCCTTTGTCGATTCCGGTCGGGTGTACGGCGCTGGTTTTACCTCGGGCGGCGGCTTCCGCCACTCGATAGGTATTGGCCTGGATTGGCAGTCACCGTTCGGTCCCCTGCGTCTCAGTTATGCCAGACCGCTCAACGCGCAGCCCGACGACCGGATCCAGCGGGTGCAATTTACCGCCGGCACCACTTTCTAGCGGATGCGCTCTGCGCGTGGCAAAATAGGCGTTTGCGGTTTCGGGAGCATGGTGTTGAATCTAAAAGCTGGATTATTGGTGGCGACCGCCTTGGTGATTGTGGGTTCAGGGGCGGCGTGCGCGCAAAGCAAGATCGGGTTTGTGAACACCGAGCGGATTTTTCGTGAATCGGATGCGGCCAAGCGCGCCGAGAAAAAGCTGGAAGGCGAATTCTCGCGGCGCGAGCGCGAATTGACCGAGCTCACAACAAAGCTGCGTACCGATAGCGAAAGGTTCCAGAAGGATATTCCGGTGATGAGCGAGACGCAGCGCAATCAGCGCCAGCGCGCATTGGGCGACCTTGAGCTTGATGTCAATCGCAAGCAGCGTGAATTCAATGAGGATGTCAATCGGCGGCGCAACGAGGAGTTCTCCACCGTGCTGCAATCTGCCAATCGGGCTTTGAAGGTTATCGCCGAGAAAGAAGGTCTGGATGCCGTTTTTCAGGATGCGGCCTATGCCAACCCGAAGCTCGATCTGACCGACAAGGTGTTGAAGGCATTGGCTGAAACCAAGTAGTCGGCCGGGCATGACGGGCCACCCGCAGACACTCGCCTTTCTGGCGCGGCGTACGGGCGGCGTGGTCGAGGGCGACGCTTCTCTCACGGTGGCGCGGGTGGCCACGCTGAAGGAGGCCGGGCCTGACGACATTGCGTTTTTCGCCAATCCAAAGTATCGAGCGGAGGTTGCGGCATCGGGCGCCGGCGCGGTGATCCTTTCGCCCGACAACGCGCACCTGGCACGTGTGCCGAAGCTGCTGCACGACAATCCGTATGCCTGTTTCGCGCGCGTGGCGCAGTTGCTCGACCCTCACCCGCGCCAGGCACCGGGTATACATGTCTCCGCACAAGTGGCGTCCAGCGCACGCCTGGGCCGAGATGTGTCGATCGGCGCGCATGTGGTCATCGGCGAGCACGCCGAAGTCGGCGACGGTTGTGTCATTTACCCCCATGCGACGCTTTACCCTCGGGTGAGGCTTGGTTGCAATGCGCTCGTCCATGCGCAGGTGGTGATCGGCAGCGACGGCTTCGGATTCGCCAACGACCACGGTCGCTGGATCAAGATTCCGCAAACCGGCACGGTGGTCATCGGCGACGATGTCGAGATCGGCGCTGGCACAACGATTGACCGCGGCGCGCTCGGTGACACTGTCATCGGCGACGGCGTCAAGCTCGACAATCAGATACAGATCGGGCACAACGTACGCATCGGTGCGCATTCTGCGATGGCAGGGTGTGTGGGTATCGCCGGCAGCGCGGACATCGGCAGCTTTTGCACCGTAGGCGGCGGTGCGGTGATCCTCGGCCATTTGAGCATCGCCGACCGTGTCAGTATTTCGGCCGGCGCCCTGATCACCAAATCCATCGCCACTGCGGGTACCTATGGCGGCGCCTATCCTTTCGCCCCGCAGCGGGAATGGTTGCGCAATGCGGCACACCTGCGCCATCTCGATAGCCTCAACCAGCGCGTTTCCGATCTCGCCAAGCGCCTCAAGCTTTTGGAGAACAAGCCTTGAATGCCATGGACATCCGCGCCATCCTCGAACATCTGCCGCATCGCTATCCGATGCTCCTTGTCGATCGCGTTCTCGACGTCGAAGCCGGGTCGCACATTCATGCCATCAAGAACGTTTCGGTCAACGAGCCGTTTTTCACCGGGCATTTTCCGCACCATCCGGTGATGCCCGGGGTGTTGATACTTGAAGCGCTGGCGCAGGCTGCGGCGATCCTCTCGTTCAAGACCCTGGGCAACAAGCCGGATGAAAAATCGGTCTACTACTTTGTCGGCATCGATGGAGCGCGCTTCAAGCGACCGGTGAGTCCGGGCGACCAACTGCATTTGCATGTGAGCATGGATGGCCCCGTACGCCGCGGGTTGTGGAAGTTCAAGGCCTTAGCCCGCGTCGATGGCCAGTTGGCGACCGAGGCCGGCCTCATGTGTACCGTGCGCGCCATCGAGGGCGCCTGACCCCGTCTGCCGCGTGATGAACCGGATCCACCCCACTGCGATCGTCGATTCCGGCGCTGAACTTGCGCCCGATGTCGAGGTCGGGCCCTATAGCGTGATCGGCGCCGGTGTGCGCATCGATGACGGCACGCGCATCGGTCCGCATTGCGTAATCGAAGGGCCCACCAGCATCGGCCGCGGCAACCGCGTCTGGCAATTCTGTTCACTCGGCGCCGCTCCGCAGGACAAGAAATACGCCGGCGAGCCGACCCGGCTCGAGATCGGCGACAACAACACGATCCGCGAGTTCTGTACCTTCAATCGCGGCACCGCGCAGGATGCAGGCGTGACGCGCGTGGGCAATGAGAACTGGATCATGGCCTACGTGCATCTGGCGCACGACTGCCGGATCGGCGACCACACGATCTTCGCCAACAACGCCCAACTGGCCGGCCACGTGCATGTCGGCGACTGGGCGATCCTCGGCGGCTTCACCGTGGTGCATCAGTTCGTGCGCATCGGCGCACATTCGATGTGCGCGATGGGTGCGATCCTGTTCAAGGACTTGCCGCCCTACGTCACCTGCTCCGGCAATCCGGCCACGCCGCATGGCATCAATAGTGAAGGCTTGAAGCGAAGAGGTTACGCGCCCGCGCAAGTCGAAAGCGTGCGGCGCGCCTACAAGACCTTGTACAAGAGTGGCCTCTTGTTCGAGGACGCGAAACGCGCATTGGCGGCTCAGTCGCAGGTCGATGCAGAAGTGAAACTGCTGCACGATTTTGTCGCGGCGTCGTCGCGCGGCATCATGCGCTGACCGCGATGGCCGCGCCGCGCATCGCGATGGTCGCGGGCGAGGCCTCGGGCGACCTGCTCGCCTCGCACTTGTTGGGTGCACTTGCAAGACGTCTGCCGGGTGCCTCATTTTTCGGCATCGGCGGGCCGCGCATGCAGGCCGCGGGATTCGAAGCCTGGTGGCCGGCGGAGAAGCTGGCGGTGCGCGGTTATGTCGAGGTGCTGCGTCATTACCGCGAGATCACGGCGATTCGCCGCGAACTTGCGCATCGACTGGGCGCGGCGCCGCCCGACCTGTTCATCGGCGTCGACGCGCCCGACTTCAATCTGGACCTTGAAATCATGTTGCGCAAGAAGGGTGTGCGCACTGCACATTTCATCAGCCCCTCGATCTGGGCCTGGCGCGGAGAACGGATGGAAAAGATCCGACGGGCCTGCGAGGAAATGCTCTGTGTGTTTCCGTTTGAAGAGAAGCTTTACCGCGATGCCGGCATCGGTGCCACCTATGTTGGGCATCCGCTGGCCGATGTGATCGCCGAAGTGCAGGACCGCGCTTCCGCGCGCGCCCGACTCGGACTGGCTGACGATTCGCAAGTGGTGGCGCTTCTGCCAGGAAGCCGGCAGTCGGAGCTTGTGTACCTGGCCGACCGCTTTGTGCGGGCGGCGATGCTGCTGGCAGATGCGCGGCCCGCGATTCGTTTTGTGACGCCTTTGGTGGGCGATGAAACTGCCGCGCTTTGGACCGCCGCACTGGCCCGCAATGGCGCCGATCGTCTTCCGGTCGTGCTGCTGCCGGGCGATGCGCATGGCGCGCTGGCCGCGTGCGACGTGGCGCTGGTGGCAAGCGGCACAGCGACACTCGAGGCCGCCTTGTTCAAGCGGCCCATGGTGATCGCCTACAACATGGCCTGGGGTTCCTGGCAGATGATGCGGCGCATGAAGTATCAAGCGTATGTCGGCTTGCCCAACATTCTTTGCGGCGAATTTGTCGTCCCGGAATTCCTGCAGGAAGATGCAACTGCTGAAAATCTGGCGCAGGCAATCGGCAACCTGCTCAGCGACGAGACCACTTGCGGACGCATCGTCCGCCGTTTCAGCAAGCTGCATGCCGAACTGCGCCAGGACATGGCGACGCGCGCCGCCGAAGCCATCGCCCGCCGCTTTTTCGCAGCCGCCGGTTGAGCCGCAGCGGCGCGTAGAATCCTGCCATGATTCGCGACGAACGCCTTGCGGAGGACATCCAGCCCGACCTGCTCACCGGTGTCGACAAGCATGCGCGGAAGACCAAGGCGTTGCGCCGCCCGCCGCCGCAGAAAGGGTTGCTGATCTGCGGGGTCGACGAGGCCGGTCGCGGCCCGCTCGCGGGGCCGGTCTACGCCGCTGCAGTGGTGCTCAATCCCGGCAAGCCGATCCGCGGGCTTGATGATTCCAAGAAACTGACGCCTGCGCGCCGTGAAAAGCTGGCGGTCAAGATCCAGACCGATGCACTGGCGTTTGGCATCGCGTCGGCATCGGTCGAGGAGATCGATCGCATCAACATTCTGCAGGCAACGCTCCTGGCCATGTGCCGCGCCGTCGAAAAGCTGCTGATCAGCCCGGACGAAGTGTGGGTCGATGGCAACCAGGCGCCGCTCTTGCGCTACACCACGCGCGCCATCATCAAGGGTGACGCGCAGGTGGCGGCGATTTCCGCCGCATCCATCCTGGCGAAAACCGCACGCGATCGCGAACTGGTCGCGCTGGCCAAAGCCTATCCCGCTTATGCGTTCGAGCGCCACAAAGGCTATGCTACGCAGTTGCATCTGGCGAAGATTCGCGAACTGGGCGCCTGCCCGGCGCACCGGCGCAGTTTCGCGCCGGTCAAACATATTCTCGGTGACCTGATATGAGTTACAGCCTGTGGCTGCTGGTGCATTTGCTGGGCGTGATCGTCTGGGTCGGCGGCATGTTTTTCGCGCATGTCGCGTTACGCCCGGCCGCCGCGGAGGTATTGCAAGCGCCGCAGCGCCTGCCGCTGTTGGCGGCAACGCTGGGCCGTTTCTTCAGGTGGGCTGCATGGAGCATCGTGCTGATTCTGGTCAGCGGAGTGGCGATCATGATGCTGTTCATGTCCAACGGCGCTCGCCTGGGCGCGCACATTCACGTCATGACCGCCATTGGCCTCATCATGATGGCGATCTTCTGGCACATCCGCTTTTCCGCCTTCAAGCGCCTGCGCGCGGCGGTTGTGGCACAGGACTGGCCGGCCGGCGGTATCGCGATGAACCGCATCCGCCAGCTGGTGCTGGTAAATCTGGTGCTGGGGTTGGTCACTACGGTTGTGGTTTTTGTCGGGCGTGGCTGGACTTGAAGGCGTTGTGCGGGTACGGTTGCGGCCGGAGGATCATGTCGTGATCGGTGTGTCGCGGTTGGGCAATCGCCATGGGTCGCGGTACCGCTTGCGCCGCTGTGGCCCGCAGGATGAAGATCCGCTTTCGACCAATCTTCCGAAGGATGCATTTCCATGATCGAAGATATCAAGGGTTTGCGGGAGCGATACAACGCGCCGAACTCGCGTGCACTCGCCAAGCAGCTACGCCACCTTGACGTACATTGCCGGCGCTTCGTCGGACTTTCGCCATTTTTGGTGATTGCCAGCGACGGCGGCGCGCTGCAGCTCGACGCCTCGCCGCGCGGTGGCGAGCCGGGCTTTGTGAAAGTGCATGACGAACACACGCTTCTGATTCCGGATGCGCAGGGCAACAACCTGCTCGACACACTGACCAACATTCTGGCCACCGGCAAGGTTGGCCTGCTGTTCCTGGTGCCCGGTGTGGATGAGACGCTGCGGATCAACGGCACGGCACGGCTGCGCGATGAAGATGCTTATCTGGGCTTGTTTTCAGCCGAAAAGCGCCCCCCCAGGCTGGTGATCGAAGTAGCGGTGGCCGAGGCCTTCCTGCATTGCGGAAAATCGATGATGCGTTCGAAGCTGTGGAGCAGCGAAGTCAGGATTGAGCGCTCCGCCATGCCAAGCATGGGGCAGATGCTCAAGGACCAGAGCGGATCGACAGCGCCGGCTGAATCGCAACAAGAGATGGTGGCGCAGTACATGAGGAACATGTAGGACGAAAATCGGATAGCCGGCGCAGCCGGCCAAGTCATGGTCCCCGTGACGCGATGGCTCGAAACCCAGTCAGCGCTACTTGCGATCCAGATAGCGTCCAGCCAACGCCAGAAAGTTCGGCAACCGCGGCGGCGCCAGCAGCCAGCCCAGGCAAACCCCAAGCGTATTGGCTATAGCGTCGGCCAGGTCGGTAGTGCGGTACCCTGTGGCACCCTGGATCACTTCAAGCGCGCCACCCATGGCAACCAGGCCAAGCGCGAGGCCGATCCGGCGCCTGCGCCGTTCATGCAGATGCGAGAACCAGCCCATCAGTGTGCCGTACGCGGCCAGGTGACCCAGACGACTGCCGTCGTCGCCCGGTAGGGCCATTGGCGCGGGCGTAAGTGACTGGTAGATCACAAAGACGATCAAGGCACAGCCGATGGTGTGCCACAGGGCGCGATGGCGACAGGGCTCAGCCATGGCGTAGCTCAGGTGTTCCGGCCGGCACCACCGCACGCCGCATCGCGGCGTGGCTCACGTGCGCGAAGTAAACGGTGACCGCGAGCGCTGCTACAGCCATGCCGATGATCGCACCGGCCCAGAAACCGATTGCACCCATCGGGGCGACCAAAAAAGTCGTGAACGCCAGCAAGTAGCCGCCGCCAAGACCGACGATCCATAGCGCCAGTGCGAAGGTCAGCATCGGCACCCAGACCTTCTTGTAGCCGCGCAGGGCGTTCGAGGCCAGCGCGTTCATCGCGTCGAATACATGGAACCCCGCCACCATCAGGATCAGCGGTGCGGCCACCTGCATCACCTTGGCATCCTTGGTGTAAAGGCCGGCGATCGACGGGCTGAACCAGGCCAAAAGCGTGGCCACGCAGAGCGCCACGCCAAGACCGATGGCCATGCCGGTCCAGCCGGAGGCGCGCGCGCGCGCATAGTCGCCGGCACCGATCGCCTGGCCCACCAGCACGCTGGTGGCGGTGGAGATCGCCAGCGGCACCATGTAGGCCAAGCCACCCAGGTTGGCGGCGATCTGATGGCCAGCCGACCAGTTTTCGCCCAGTCGCGCGATGAACAAGGCCATGAAAGTGTATGAAGTCACGTCGATCAGAAACGCGCCGCCGATCGGCAGGCCCAGTTTGACCAAGCGCCAGATCGCCGGCAGGTCGGGTGCGCCCAGGCGGGCGAACACCTGGTAGCGCGCAAATGCCGGTGCCAGTGCGGCCCAGGCAAAGGCGGCCAGCAGCATCAGCCAGGCTTGGATCACCAGTGCCCAGGCGCAACCGATGCCGCCCATCGCCGGGATGCTGCCGAAAACGGGCAGGTCGGAGGCGCCATATATCAGAAGCCAGTTGAGCGGCACCTTGAGGCCCAGGCCCAGCAACTGGATCACCATCACCGCGCGCGGTTGTGAAATCGCGGTGGACCAGGCGTAGAACACGCGAAACAGCAGCATCGCCGGTGCCGCCCAGGCCAGCGCCCGCAGATAGGCGCGCACGTCCGCGGCAATGTCGGCTGGCATGCCGGAAAGCGCGATGAAGGGATCGGGCGCAAGCAAGAGGCCCACGCAGGGCAGGGTCAGCACCAACATCAGCCAGAAACCCTGGCGCACATCATGCGAAATTTCGCCATGGCGGCCGGCGCCGTAATGCTGCGAGATGGTTGGCGACAAGGCCAGTAGCACGCCCATCAGAGCGATGAATATGCTGAAGAAAATCGAGGTGCCCAGGCCCACCACCGCCAGCGCGCGCACCGAGTAATGGCCGGCCATTACCGTATCGATGACGCCGTTGGCCATGGTGGCCAGTTGACCGATCAGCACCGGCCAGCCGAGGCGGACGATGTCTTTGGCGGTGGACTTGAACATTTGGGCGATGTCAGTAGCGGGCTTGCGCGAACCCGCAGACTGGTGCGTGCAATCGATTGCCGCGTGAGCGGCTGCGCGACATGCGAACAGGGACCCAACGCATTGGAATCAAATCAGGCGCTTGATCATGCCCAGGGTCGAGCTGTCGGCCGCAACTGGCGCGGCGCCGCCCGCGAAGGCCGGCAGCAGGGTCTTGGCGATGGCCTTGCCGAGTTCCACGCCCATCTGGTCGAAACTGTTGATATTCCAGACGATGCCCTGCACGAAAACCTTGTGCTCATAAAGTGCGATCAAGGCGCCAAGGGTATGTGCCGTGAGTTCCTGCATGACGATGGTAGTCGAGGGGGCGTTGCCGGGCGAGTCTTTTTCCGGGTGGCCCGGTGTTCTGGCGCCGTGAGTGAGGGCGGCGGCTTGCGCCAGCGCCGAGGCCAGCAGGATGTGCTGGAATGCCGGGGTCGCAGCCGGGCGCCGGACCAGCACGAAGTCGATTGGCACCAGATGCGTGCCCTGGTGCAGCAACTGGTGAAACGAATGCTGGCTGTTGGCGCCGACGTTGCCGAACAAAACCGGCGCTGTCGCATAATCGACCACACTCCCGGTGCGGTCGACGCGCTTGCCATTCGATTCCATCTCCAGTTGCTGCAAATAGTCCGGAAGCAGGTCAAGGCGTCGCGCGTAGGGCAGCACCACATGCGATTGCGCGCCCCAGAAATTGGTATACCAGATGCCCATCAGCGCGAGCAGCACCGGCGCGTTGGTTGCGAGCGGCGCCTGCAGAAAATGACTGTCCATCGCGGCCGCACCGGCCAGAAAATCGGCGAAAGCGTCCGGGCCCAGCGCGATCATGGTCGACAGCCCGACCGCAGACCATACCGAATAACGGCCGCCGACCGATTCGGCCAATGGCAGTATGTTGGATTCGACAATGCCGAAGGCGCGTGCCGCGGCGACGTTGTTGCTGACGGCGATCAGGTGTTTTTCGAGCGCGGGGCCGAGCGCTTGTGCCAGCCAGGCGCGCGCGGCTTCCGCGTTGGTGAGCGTTTCGATGGTGGTAAAGGTCTTGGAGATCACGATCACCAGCGTGCTTGCGGGCTGGCAGTCGGCCAATGCATCATCCAGGTCGTCGGGATCGACGTTGGCTACAAAGTGCACGCGTGGTCCGTTGGCTGCCGGGCGCAACGCGTCGAGAACCAGTCGCGGGCCGAAATCGGAGCCGCCGATACCGATGTGAATGATGTCGGTGATCGGCAGGCCGCTGGCACCGTGCCACGCGCCTGCACGCAGGTCGCGCGCGATCTCGCCCATGCGCGAGAGCACGCTGCGCGCCTGGTCGTGTACCGCCCGTGCGGCCGCACCGCTGCCGTGGCCGCGCAACGCCACATGCAGCACTGCGCGCCCTTCGGTCGCATTGATGTCAGCGCCGCCAAACATGCGTTCGCGCCAGGACTCCAGGTCGCGCGCCCGCGCCAGTGCCAGCAACAGGTCGCGGGTTTCAAGGGTGGCGCGATGGCGCGAGAAGTCAAACAGCAGTGGGCCTGCCGCCATCGAAAATGCGTCAAAGCGGTCCGGCGCGGTGGCGAACAGGTCGCGTACATGCTGGTTGCGCATGCTTCGCTGGTGCGCCAACAGCGCCTGCCATTCGGCAGACTGGATCAGGGGCGTCATTTGGTCCTTCGGTAAAGGCGAAAACGTTCGTTGCGGTCACCGGGTCGGTTGCCCTCCCAGATCAGGCGCAGGCCGTGCTCGGTGCGCGGCACATCGCTGCGCGATCCCTGGATCAGGAGCCAGGCGCAATTGTTCCGCGCGCCGGCGAATTCGAGCCCGCCGAAATAAGCGAACGATGCGCGTTCTGCCAGGCCCAGGGTGCGGGTGGCCACACAGGGTCGAGCGCTGCCGGCGACGCCGCCGATTGCCGCCTTGAGCCCGATGGCGACCGGCCGGTAGCTGCGGCCATAGTCGATCCACGGCAGCCATAGTGTCATCAGCAAGAGCCAGGTAAGGGTCGTGCCATAGCACCAATGGACGATGCCACGCAGCGGTGTGCGTTCGCTGCGCGCGATCGCCAGCACCCAGGCCAGGGTAGCGGCTGCGGCGATCGCCACTGCCGGCCAGTGGATGATGGCCACAAAGCCGGGCTCCAGGCGCGCGAAGTTGGCAGCGATGCGCTCCGGCCAGCCGGCAGCCAGTGCCGCATAGCCCAGCCAGATGAGGGCGGCCGCCAGGGAAAAGCTGATGCGGCCGAACCAGTCGATCAGTGCCGCCTGGCCGCGTCGCATGAAGCGCAAACCCGGGGCGATCAGGAGCGCCAGCGGTGGCAACAGCGGCAACAATACTGAATCGCTGGCTTGTGGTGACCAGATCAAAGAGGCCAGCACGGCTGCCAGCGCCAGCAACGGCAGGCGCTGCACCAGGGGTATCGGTTGCACGTCAAGGAACATCGGCGGGCGTCGTTTGGCGATCCACCAGAGCGCCACCGGCCAGGCCGGAAAAGTGAACCAGAGGATGGTCTTGGCGTAATAGCGCCAGGTATCGGCGCCGGCCAGGCCGACCTGGGCGGCAAGCCAAGCATGATGGCCGGCGGAATAGACCGGAACGTTGTGGAGTGACCACAGCCATGGCGCACAAAGAGCCAGTCCGGCCAGCAATCCTGCGACAACCGCGCCGATGCGCAGCCTGCCGATGCCGCCCGCAATCATCCAGGCGCAGGCGGCCAAGGCCACCGGCAGTGCGGCCGCGATGCCGCGTGACAGCACGCAAATGGCCAGGCCTGCGGCAGTCAGCGCCACGGTCTCGAGCAGGCGCTCCGGTAGTGCGAGGCCCCACAACACCAGCGCCCAACCGGCCAGGAACGCCGGCTCGGCGGCGATTTCATGGGCGCGACCCAGGAGACCAAGGCAGGCTAGCAGAGCCAGGACCGCGAGCCGGCCGGCAGCATCACCATCAAGCGCGCGGGCGGCGCGATGCACACCGATGATCGCAAGCGTTACCCAGACCGCAGTGGCAAGGCGGGCCGCATCGTGCGCCTGCAACAGGCCTCCCAGGACTTTGATGAAGACTGCCGCCAGCCAGAACGCGAGTGGTCCTTCGTCAGGTACCAGTTGGCCCGCCACGTTGGGCACCAGCCAGTCTAGTGCCTGGCCGCCAGCCATGGTCCAGGCGATGCCGAAGCCGATGGCGTCGTCTGCTTTCCATGGGTCATGGCCAACCAAGCCCAGCAACACGTAGAGAAGCACCATGCCCCAGAACCATGGCGAGGGCAGAGGCACCGGCACACGCAGGTGCGAGAGGAATGCGGAGCGGGCGACTAGCATCATCTTGGTGGTTGGCGACGGGCAACAAAAAAGGCAGCCGAGGCTGCCTTTTTTCTGCCGCACAGCCGGATTACGCTGCCTTCTTGATCGCGTATTTCTGACGGAACTTCTCGACACGGCCAGCGGTGTCGACGATACGCTGTTTGCCGGTGTAAAAGGGGTGGCAGTTGGCGCAAACCTCGACGCCGAGCGGCTTGCCTACGGTTGAACGGGTGGTGAATTTGTTGCCACAGGACGAACAGGTGACTTCGACGTCCTTGTAATTGGGGTGAATGCCGGCTTTCATGGTTGCCTCATGGGTGTTCGCGGTCTCCTGCGGTCCGGCTGCCTGCAGACGGACAAAAGCGAGGTTTCGCGACGGTTGGAAAGCCTGCAAGTATATCCTGAAGCACGTTACGGCGCAAAGATTCCTGCAATTGTGATTACTCCAGTTGGTCAGCAGCAACGCAGTCCGGAGCCCGGCAAGACGGTCCGCGCACAAGGCATTCCAGCGAGCAGCGCCAGCCAGGCGGGCAACGCGAGCCAGCAATCCATCGCAAGGCGCCTACGGCCGACTTGAGCGTCAACCAAGATGCTGCTCCAATGAGGGCAGGTAGTACGACACGCGCCCACAGGGCGAATGTGCTGTCTACCCTTTCTTCATCGAATCAAAAAACTCACCGTTGTTCTTGGTGGCGCGCATCTTGTCGAGCATGAATTCCATCGCTTCGGTTTCATCCATGTTGTAAAGGAATTTGCGCAGGATCCAAACCTTCTGCAACTGCTCCGGGGGCAGCAGCAATTCCTCGCGCCGGGTACCGGATTTGTTGATCATGATTGAAGGGTAGACACGCTTCTCGGCCATGCGCCGGTCCATGTGCAGTTCCATGTTTCCGGTGCCCTTGAACTCCTCGTAGATCACGTCGTCCATGCGGCTGCCGGTGTCGATCAGTGCAGTGGCAATGATGGTGAGCGACCCGCCTTCCTCGACATTGCGCGCGGCGCCGAAAAAGCGCTTGGGTTTCTGCAGGGCGTTGGCATCCACACCGCCGGTGAGCACTTTGCCGGATGAAGGCTGTACGGTGTTGTAGGCACGCGCCAGGCGGGTGATCGAGTCAAGCAGGATCACCACGTCTTTCTTGTGTTCGACCAGGCGCTTGGCTTTTTCGATCACCATGTCGGCTACCTGCACATGGCGAATCGCCGGCTCGTCGAAGGTCGAAGCCACCACCTCGCCGCGCACCGTGCGCTGCATGTCGGTGACCTCTTCCGGGCGTTCGTCGATCAGCAGCACGATAAGGATAACGTCGGGATGATTCGAGGTGATCGCATGGGCGATATGCTGCAGCATCACGGTCTTGCCGGCTTTCGGGCTTGCCACCAGGAGGCCGCGCTGGCCAAAGCCGATGGGGGCGACGATGTCGATGATGCGCCCGGTGATGTTTTCCTCGGCCTTGATGTCGCGTTCCAGCTTCATCACCCGGTCCGGAAACAGCGGCGTCAAATTCTCGAACAGGATCTTGTTCTTCGAATTCTCGGGGGCGTCGCCGTTGACCCGATCGACCTTGACCAGGGCGAAATAGCGTTCGCCATCTTTCGGGGTGCGGATCTCGCCCTCGATCGAATCACCGGTATGCAGGTTGAAGCGGCGTACCTGCGAAGGGCTGATGTAGATGTCGTCGGTGCCCGCAAGGTAGGAGGTGTCGGGCGAGCGCAGGAAGCCGAAGCCGTCAGGCAGTACCTCCAGCGTGCCGTCGCCGAAAATCGGCTCGCCGCGTTTCGCCTTGGCCTTGAGGATCGCGAAGATCAACTCATGGGTGCGCATGCGATTGGCGTTGTCGATTTCGAGGCCGACGGCCATTTCGACCAGTTGTGTGACGTGGAGGTTTTTGAGTTCTGAGAAATGCATGGGATGCGGGATTCAGTTCCTGCGCGTGTGCGCGAGCAGCAGCCGTGGCTGCTGCGGAACATCAAGTGGGAATACTGCGGGAAGGCTGCGGGGATGAAGCAAAAAAACAATAAGCCGGGACTTGCCTGATGCTACTGGGGTATTTGGGGTGACGCTGCGTTTTGTGCTGCCGCTGAGCACATTCGGCGCTTTTCTCAAAGCGCGAACGGTATGCGACAACAAAATCTTACCGGCAATGGCGAAGTTTGTCAATTACTCGTTGTCAAAAAACAACAAAAGCCTGCGGCGCCATACACCGCAGGTTTGGTCAACCCGACGATTGCCTTAGAGGTGGCTGTCGAGAAACGCCGTCAGTTGCGATTTGGACATGGCGCCGACCTTGGTGGCCACCACTTGCCCGCCCTTGAACAGCATCAGCGTCGGAATGCCGCGGATGTTGTGCTTGGCCGGTACTTCCTGATTGGCGTCGACATCCATCTTGGCAATTTTCAGCTTGCCCGAGTAATCCTTGGCCAGTTCTTCGAGTACCGGTGCCACCATCTTGCAAGGGCCACACCATTCGGCCCAATAGTCGACCAGCACGGGCGCATCAGACTTCAGCACATCGGCGTCAAAGCTGGCGTCGGTGACATGGGAAATGTTGGCACTCATGAAAACTCCGGGTGGCGGTGGGATTGGTTGGATAATGCTAACAAAAAGCAGACCGGTCCGTTGGCGGGCCTGCAATTTCGATCCAGATGGGGTTCCGCGCTCCGGTTTCAAGTGTCGGCATTTGTGTTTCCTCCGCAACCGATTGTCAATCAATCCCAATACTCCCAATACTCCCAATACTCCCAATACTCCCATCCTCCCATCCTCCCATCCTCCCATCCTCCCAATTCGCAAGCGCCGTGCCGACTTCAAGCCTATGTTCACCCGGCACAGACCTGCTGGAGCACGCAGCCAGCCTCATGTTGGCTGCCGTCAACGCGCCCGATTTGGCCGATTGGCTGGTGCTTGTTCCCACGCAGACCAGCGCGCCGGCGCTGCGCGCGGCAATTGGCCGCATAGGCGCGGCGCACGGCTTTGTGACAATCGTGC
>Ga0209181_10000510_pt1 | contig 72427 bp, 62 predicted proteins | sample MAT05_FD_187208 | JGI IMG/M metagenome (GOLD analysis project Ga0209181, IMG submission 187208) | Freshwater microbial communities from Lake Fryxell liftoff mats and glacier meltwater in Antarctica - MAT-05 (SPAdes) (version 2) | ecosystem: Environmental > Aquatic > Freshwater > Ice > Liftoff... | reverse complement strand
TTCATGATTAATAGAACCGTAGAAATCACGAATGTCGGCATCGAGCACCCAGTTCACTTTCCTCGTTTCGATACCGACCGTGAGCGCATCCAACGCTTTGTGTTGGCTGCGTCCTGGTGCAGCATTTCTCTTTATTTTGAAATATGCCGCTGTCAGTGTGTCGATGTTGTAGATGTGATGTAGCAATGCAGTGAACTGCCCCTTTCTATCCTCCTTCGCTCTTTGATGTACGAGTTCCAACTTACTTTGCACACTATCCCAGCCCTGGGTCTGGAGCGTGTTTTGTTGCAACTCGTTTCCCTCAGTCGACGTGCTTGGCTCCATCTGCTCCGCGAATGTCGAATTTGAATGTCCATTTTTGTTCGCAGACTTCTTAACTACTACCACGTCGTCCGACTTCCCATGTTCGTTCATCACTGGTTTGCTCCTTGCGGATTTCCAATGCGGGCCTGGGTTCTTCCAGGTCAAACATGGGATCTCCCGATTCCCGCTCAAAGAGTTTCCACACATGCTAGGGTTCTCCGACCACGCAGAGCCTGCTTGCATCTCGCATATCGATGCCTGCAATGTTGCCTTCCAGCGCATAGGACCGTGTCGGCGCTCTGTTGCTTAAATTTTTCGGGGCTCAATAGCCCAGCCTGTGTGTGCCGCTGTCAACGCTTCACGTGTGCCATTGCTAGCACCCGCGCATGACTCGCGGTCATTGTGGTTTGCTAGACCTTCAATGTAGAGCTCTTACATCTCCTACTCTCTGCCGGTTTTAATCGGCGCACCCTAAGGAATTTTACAACCTGTAGGTTGTAAAACCATACAACTTCTAAGTTGTAAAATTCCTTAGGCTTTTATTTAAGACCCTCCCGCCAAAGTCGTAGGCCTCGTTTTTAGAGACACTAGCAGGAGAATTTTGGTCAATCAGTTGGTCCTTGACCAGCAGCAATGCGCTCGGCATTCTCTTTTAGCCAACGCTGTGCACCTTCATCATTTGAAAATTCACCTTCACGCTGGGCTTCGCGAGCCGCTTCGAGAACCGTTTTAAATTGCGGGCCGGGCTTCATATTGATGGCCAGCAGCATGTTGCCGTTTACAATCGGCTTTTCACCGAGCTTGCCAGATTGTTTCAAATCTTCCAGTTTTTGCAAGAGAAATTCACGACGAGATTTATCAGAGTCGGGTTTTGTTGTGCCCGTGGCATCAGCGTGTTGAATTTCAATTAAATCCATAATGTCTGGCCGCTCAAGCAAAGCAGTAAGTTTACCTGGGCGCAAATTCTGAACTTCGTGCATGATCATGTGCAGGCGCACCAGTTCGGTAATGCGTTGTTCTTGATTGCTCGACATTTTTAGACGTTTAGCAATGTCGTGTGTTATTTCGGCACCTTTGGCATCATGGCCGTGATTGCTTATACCTCCATCAGGCCAGAATTTTTGTGTGGCCGGTTTGCCCACATCGTGCAGCAGCCCGCCCATCATGCGCTCAAAGTCACCACCAGTAAGGTTCTTCAATACATGTTTAGTGTGCGTCCAGACAGTGCCTTCCGGATGGTGCACAGGATCTTGTCTGCCCTTCGGACCTCGCAGTTTATAGACCTCAGGCAATACTTGTTTCATCAAGCCAGCGTCCATCATAATTTGAATGCCGCGCACTGGATTTGATGACGTCAAAATGCCTTTGATTTCATCGCGAATGCGCTCGTTCGACACGGCATGAATACCGATGGAATTGGCTTTGATAGCCGCAAGTGTGGCGGGGTCAACAGTGAAGCCTTCATATTTGGAAGCAAAGCGCGGCACCCGCATCATGCGCAATTTGTCTTCGCCGAAGCGCAAATTAGGATCGCCCACTGCGCGAATAGTTTTGCCGGCCAGATCATGTTGACCGCCATAAAAATCATAAATGGTGCCGCTAATTGGGTCTTGAAACATAGCGTTGATAGTCAAATCGCGCCTGGCAGCATCTGCTGCCAGCGAAGTGACGAACTGCACACCGTCAGGTCTGCGGCCGTCTGTGTACGTGCTCTCTGAGCGCAAAGTAGCAATTTCGAATTCTCGACCATTCGCTACTACATTGATTACACCAAATGCTTTTCCTACCGGAATAACTTTGTATCCCTGGCTGAGAAAAAGTGCTTCCACCTGATCAGGTGTGGCCGAAGTGGCAATGTCATAATCTTTAGGAGTTTTGCGCATCAACAAATCGCGTACGGCACCACCGGCGAAGACACCAATATGTTGTTTGTCTTGCAATTGTTGCACCAGGTGTGCTCCAAGTTCGCGCTGATAGGCAGACTCAGCCTGTGGAGTTTCTTTGCCACCAATGCCGTGATCATGATCGCCGTGAAAATCTACTGCCGGTCTAAACTTTCCGTTGGTGGCTTCGAACTGTTTAAATTCCCGCTGCCAGTGTTGCTCATAAGTGAGGTCGCCCACTTTCAATTGTGGAATTAGCTTAGCCAGCGCTGCCACATGAAGATCAGCGTTGCCGGGTGATTTGCCTAACTCTGAATTTATTTTTGCTTCGGCAGACCGGGCATCAAGTTCTACTTTCAGTCTGGTTTCTTTAAACAGCTGCCAGGCTTCGTTGCGTTGACCATCTTGCAAAAGTTTTCCGGCAGTCTGGAAATTCTGTTCTTCTACAACACCGCGCTTTTGACTTAAGTGTTTTAATTCATGACCGAGCCTACCGGCATCAGCTCCATTTTCTAGCTCAACACGTCTATTGCCGCGGGCCAGAGACTGCGGAGCGTCGCTCTGAATGCGAGCCCAAGGATTTTCATTGACGATATTTTTGAGAGTAGCTGAGGTAGATGCTTCAGCGGCAAATTGATTTTGCACCAATCTATCGACCGGCACGCCGCGCCCAGTAGCCAAATTAAAATGATCAGCGGCGTGAGCTATGGCTTTTTGACCCACCGGCAGAGCGTGGCTCATTACTATTCCACCCACGGCCGCCCGGGTGAGCGTTTCGCCGTCGGCCAGTTTGCCCTCTGAGATAGCCACAGAAGTGAGTGTTTGCACACCGCCGCCGAGTGCACCCGTAGCTGTGCGTGTGAGAATGCGACCGAGCGAACCGCCGCGAGCCGCTATCATGTTTCCTGCTTCGAAAACCCCAAAACCGGCTGCTCCTGCCACACTGTTGCCCAGTCGCGACTCGCCCTGGCGAACCTCTCTGGCGCCGTCATAGGCAAAGGCACCCACCACCGAAGCGAGTTGCTGGCTTTGCATTAATTTGGCGGCACCACCTTCTAGAGCCAGAGATGAGCCGGTGGCTCTCATGACCGAGCCAGCTGCCTTGCCGGCAATGAGATAAGGCACAAGCGATCCCACGCCCCCAGACACAGTCTGCGCCGCCCAACCAGGTGAGAGAAATTCTGCCGGGACCACATGCATGTGCTCAAGCGGTTTGATTAAGGGAGCTGCACCTTTTTTGCCCCCGCTGCCGCCGTCGCAAACGGCGTTGATGCCCGCTATGACAGTATTGGCCGGCTCTAACAGACCGGCATTAAATGCCGGGGCGATTACATTTTCTTTGACGACGGTGACCGTCTCGGCAATGAGATTGGCGCTGGCTTGTTTTCCGGCGGCCACATAGGCGTCGCCGAGCTCCTCAAATTTCGGAGGTCTCAAGTCAGAATTGCCGCCAGTTAGGGGATGTATGGGCATGTGCCTACTTTGCCCCAGAGCAGGAAACTCGGCAATGGGGAAAATAACATGTGCATTTAAGAATAGAAATTTTAATGCATGAGCCATAGGCGCTGGTAATTGCTAAGATCAGGACCTTCTAACATGCGATTTTATGCAAAATATCACTCAGCGCAAAAATTCTTGGCAGTCACGGCTAGCGATAGCGGCAAGCCTGCTCGTTGCTTCCGTGGCGGCGGCACTGCCTGCTTGGGCTGAGAAGCGCGCTGAGCATGTTTTCATTTTTAGCTTTGATGGCGGCAAACCCAGCGTGATGCAGCAAAGCAAAATGCCCACTGTCTTCAAATTGTCTGAAGAAGGGGCTACCACGTGGACTGCTCAAACTACTTTTCCGAGCATTACCCTTACGTCTCACACCTCGATGCTGACCGGAGTCGGCCCTGATAAGCACCATGCTCTCTGGAATGACTGGGAGCCGGAACGCGGCATAATCAAGATGCCGACCATTTTTGCCCTGGCCACCAAAGAAAAGCTGACCACCGGCATGTTTGTGGGCAAACCAAAATTCATTCACCTTTACCAGGCGCACTCGATCAATCGTTTTTCGTTGCCCTCGTATGAATCAAAAGTAGTGGCAGCCAATGCCGCACGCTACATCGAAGAGCGCAAACCAAATCTTTGCTTTATTCACTTAGCAGATCCTGATGGTGCAGGGCACCAGTTTGGCTGGGGCTCAAAAGAGCAAATTCAGGCCTTCGCCGATTCGGACGCCGCTCTTGAGACAGTGATGAAAGCGATCACAAAAGCTGGAATTGAAAAAACATCAGTTGTAATTCTCACTGCCGATCATGGCGGCCATGCTCGCACTCACGGCACCAATTCACCTGAAGACATGAATATTCCCTGGATAGTCTGGGGCGAAAACGTCAAACCCGGATTTAAAATTACCGCTCCTGTCACCACATACGATACCTCTGCCACGGCATTATGGTTGCTTGACGTGCCTATTCCCGAGCACTTTGACGGCAAGCCTGTTACCAGCGCTTTTGAAGATGTGCCTAAGCAAAGTGCTCAAGGCTCAGGCAAGACTACAGCCAGCGTTGCTGGAAAAGGCAAATAGACTCTTATCCGCAGCCGATGCTCGATAAGGCATGCTCGTTTATGTTTACCACCCAGAGCATCGGCACGGCCACGCCAATAACAACCAGGGCAACGCCTACGGAAATATGGCCTAGCCTTTGCGATAGTGTTGTCGCTGGCTTGAACATACTGGCCAGACCTTTAATGATTACTGTCAGGCCGCCAAGGATGAAGATCCACGAAATCGCTTCATTAGTTTCTTCGGTGTAATTTACCGGCTCGCTCGGCTGAGCCCGACCCAAGCTGACACCAGGACCGGTGTCAAAGCGAAATTGCGGAATTGACAATATTTTAAATTGTGGGGCTATTACAGGCGTGACTGCAAAACTTGATTGGGCCGCGGGCATAATCACCGGCACCGGTGTGGGCGCCATCATCACTTGGCCAAAAGCAGGAGCAATAGGGCAACTAAACGCCGCGTATGCGCTACCAGCAACTAACGTTAGAGCTGAGAACAACACTGCAACTTTTTTATTAAACATAACAACAACCTCTAAAGAGAAAAACGCAAGACGCTAAACTCGATAACCCTAACTGGCATTTATTGCACTACGCCAGATAACGGCATCAGCGGCAAAATGGTGGAAATTGATAGCGCAGAACATGGCTGCCGTACAGACAACTAACGAAGGACCAGACTTGGTGAGCAGCAAGGGCACTACCACATAGAGGCCGATGCCCCAACATGCCAATTTAAACCAGTAAGAGAAATTGGAGCGAGTGAACCAAACCGGCACAGCAAAGGGGGCAGAGTTCGCCTGCCGATTTTGCAGAGCAGTTGAGACGCACAGATACTGGGAAGCATGGAAGAAAGCAGGGGCATACAGCGCCAGGACACCAAACTGACCACTCAGTGTGACGATCGCCAGGGTGGCTACGAGCACCATTACAGCACCTGGATGCAAGCCGACAGCAGAGGCATGTGCAGCCAGCTGAAGTTTAAAGACTGCGTATAGACTCGAGATCAAGGCTGCTACTGCAGCCAGAACAAAAGTCCAGTGAGGCAACATCAACATTGTTGGCACAGTCAATCCCAGTGCTTCGATGGTGGCCGCCGACGACAACTGCCGCACCATGCCAGCCACCATAATTAATGTGAATGCGGCCTTGAGAGAAAATATTTCGTCCTGTCCGATTGCGATTTTAGTTTTGCGCAAATAAATCATGGAAAGACCATTGGCCTGGACGGCCCAGAATACATTTCTACAGTTGAAAAAGAAGCCGCCACTATGAGCAATAGGCCGCCGCAGACAAACAACCCATCAAGAACAGGGCTGAGAATCCAGTTGCTTTTATTTGCGGCAAGCGGCACCACAGGCTCACCGTCTTGTACCAGCTCGGTGGGTGGCACAGATTGAGAAGTTGCCGCCCTGCGCGCAATCAAAGTCGGATAGGAAGACGGGCGCGTGCGTGACAGCGCACGCCGCAAAATAGTTTGCTGCATGAATTCACCTGCTCTGTGCGAGTTTCTAACAAGCTTCCGGGCCTTTATCCATCCTACTTAAAGCGTCGACTCTTGTCAGCAGGGTTAGTCCTGAATGCGTTTTTTCGTTAACAACTCGGCAACACCGTAGTCATATTGTGTGAATATCTCCACCGGGCAGCCGCGCTACGAGAGTTCGACATTTACCAGAGGACATCCAAATGAGTTTAGAAGCAAAGATTGGCGCGAAGGTGGAAACGGCCATTAAAACCAATGCAGACAATCCTAACCTGAGCGAGGTTTACAAAGATTGGAGCAACAATGAAAATAAGGAGCAGAACCAAAAAGAGCGCAAAGATATAAATGAGGCATTGCACAAAGGCGGGCTGCTCACTAATCTCACAATCATTAATATGGCAGAAGTTACTAAAGACGGCAAAAAAATAACTGTTGTAGAAACGTACGATAGTAAAAAGCAGAGCTTGCAATTTCGCGACGCAGAAAACTTTCGCAATGTTCTTACCGAGCATCAATTAGAGCCCGCTCTGAAAAACAGCAAAGTCGCTACTGACAAAATTGCTGAGGTCATGAGTAGTGAGGAGAAAGCAGTACAGTTCCTCGCAGAAGACACGGATACGGCCAGATTTGGAAAAACTGAGCCAAAGGTTGACGAGAAAACGACTTCCGGAACTGACGATAAGGAGATAAAAGACGGGAAAGAATCTGAGGATAAAACTCCTAAAATGACCGGCAAAGAATATCAGATTCAAGCTGGCGACAATCTCTGGAAAATCGCAAAGAACGAACTGTTGATTGGCCAGAAAGAAGGCACCGTAATCCCTGCGAAAAAGATACAAGAATATATTCAGCAAATTGCCGCGGCTAATCAGAATGGTGAAGGCGCAGTTAAAAACATCGATCGCATCTATGCTGGAAAAACTATTATTCTCCCGCCCGGTGTAGCACCTACCGACGCCAACACTCAAACTGAAAACAACAACAAGCCTGACGCCAACACCAATTCCGCTGAAACAGTAAAAAATACAGCGGCTACCACTGAAAATTCCAAATTCTCACCAGTGGCAAACACTTACTACAACCCTACGATAGGCGCTACTGAAGCCGATCTTGAAGGGGCTGCACTAACCAAATATTTCGAGAAAATGAAAAACCTGGATGGCGATAAAAACGGCAAAGATTATGTTACAGCCAGGGAAATTCAAACTTTTGTCGAGCAAAATATACAAAAAGCCGGAACCGATCCCAAAGCACCTACATCAGCTGAGCTGGCTGCTTTAACGCGCGCTTCTCAGCATGCTTATCGCATTGCCTGCACCAGCAACGATGAAACTTTCTGGTTCGAAGATGGTTTGACCAAGAACGATGTTACTGGATTTGCCGCTCAAGAGAAGGAATTCGAAGGTCAGTATCAAGCACGGCACTACGTAGCGAACCATTTCAATAATTTCGCCCCAGGCAAAGATTTTGTCAGCGTTGAAACCATTAAAACCTACAGAGACAGCCTCAAGCTCAGCCCGCAATGTGCGGATGAACTGGCTGCAGTAGAAAATCTGCTCGTACAATTGGCCAAAAATCGCTTTAACGACGATTCAATATTACGCAAATCAGACGCTAAGCAACAGATTAAAGACACCATTAGTGGCTCAAGCTACCAGGAGTACGGCGGCGCTACTTACAAAGTTCCACTGGTGCCAAGCAAGTAATTATTGACAGGCCTGGGTCGCTCGTTAGAGGGCGACTAAATTATTTATTTAACGATGCGATCCAAAATCTTGAGCACCCGGTCGTCATCACCGTCAAGGCGCAGTGCCTCAGCCAGTACTTTACCGGCCTCGCTCTTCTCGCCGGTCGCTTCAAGCACGCGGCCGAGATTGTAATAGGCGTTTTCGTAATTAGGTTTTTGACTGATGGCCAGTCTGTATTCTTCGATGGCAGTCTTATTATCGCCCACCGCTGAAAGTGCATTGCCTAAAACAACGTGATAGATAGGTTGGCTCTGGTCGAGTTTTACAGCTTGCTGTGCCTGGTCTAAGGCCGGTTGCATTTTGCCCTGGTCAAACAAGCACACGCTCAAATTAGAGTGGGCTTGATGTAGTTTAGGGTCAAGTTCAATTGCCTTGCGCAATTCTGCTTCAGCACCCTTCAAATCGTTGTTCTGCCTGAGAGCCCAGCCCAGGTCATTATGAGCAATGGCGTCATTCGGCTTTTCTGCCACTACTTTGCGCAAAGTGTCTACGGATAGCTGATTTTTGCCTTGAGCGGCACTTGTCCAGCTGCCCGAACGCCCTGCATTAAGAGCTTGAGCATCAGGAGTTCTTACTGCATTATCCGCCTTGTCGTCTTTCGCCAGTGCACCACAGTTGATACCACTGCCGACCAGTGACATGGCCAAGGTAATTAAAGCAATTGAAGAGCGGCGTGAGACTTTATGCATGGCGAAATCTAAACCCTTAGCGAGGCAGTAACAGTGACAAGCCAAAAGTTTACTACGCCATGCAAATGCCAACCATCGATTGATTTAATTTTCGCAACCTAGCCCGGCGGGCCCCCGATTGACCAGATGATGAAAAAGATACCAGAAGTGACAATCATGAATGAAAAGATGAGCGATTCAAAGATATTCTTTGCATCTTCAAAGGCCTGATAGGCGAAAACACCGCCGCCACCGACGAAAATGGCACCAATGATGAAAAGCAAGATTTGTTCGATTGGTTCCATGGCCACTATCTTTTGGCAGAGCTGACTATCCCTATCTTAAGAGCCTATCGCAAGGGGTCAAGTGGTTTTTTTGACCGGCGGCATGCTGCGCAAGGCCAAAATGACGATAAACATGCTGACGAAGCCCACGCAGACCAGCAACAACTGCACATATTTCTCGTCGCGATCAGCCAGCACCTTGAGGTTGCGGCGACGCAAAAATTTTCGCGGACGCGAAGGAGGGCGCGAGGTTTGCAGGCGAGGAAGGAAGTCTAAATTGCGCAAGGTTCCGGCAGGAACGCTCACTGCGGCCGGCGAACTTTCTTCGCCCTGGACTGGTCCACTCAGAGCCAAGCAAACTGTGGCCAACAGAATCGCTGGTTTGACCGCCCCATATTTTCTTGCAACAAACATCAATCTAATGCGCTCTATCTCGCCGCCCAGTCACTAATAGTAACAGGCACACGCTTGCGCCCCCACTGGCCGGCTTTATCGCCAAACACTCCGGGTACGGCCTCGCCGCAGTGACAACACCTGTTTTTGTCGAGGTCGTAGCGGCCAATTTCAAACCAATTGCGCTCAATTAACAAGGCCTGGCAAGAAGGACAATAAGTACTCTGGTGGGGAGCGTCATCAATATTTCCCACATAAACATATTTAAGGCCCTGGCGCATGGCGATTTCGCGAGCGCGCAGTAGAGTGGTTGGCGGTGTTGGCGGGCGGTTGTCCATGCGAAAATCGGGATGGAAAGCCGTGAAGTGCAAAGGGACACTATCCCCAAGATTGGTCAAAATCCAGGCGCACATAGCCTTAAACTCATCTGAAGAGTCATTTTCTTCTGGAATGACCAGATTGGTAATCTCAAACCAGACATCGCTTTCATCTTTAAGCCACTGCAAAGTCTTGAGCACCGGTTCCAGGTGCGACAGGGTTAGCTTTTTGTAGAACACCTCGGTGAAAGCTTTGAGGTCTACATTGGCTGCATCCATGACCGAGTAAAAGTCGGGGCGGGCATCGTCGCCGATATATCCGGCGGTTACCGCCACCGCTTTGACGCCCAGCTCGCGGCAGGCCCTGGCCGTGTCAATGGCATATTCAGCCCAGATCACCGGATCATTATATGTGAAAGCCACTGAAGCACAGCCAAGCTCTTTGGCCGCCAGGGCGATTTGCTCAGGGCTTGCCTCTTCGCTTAAAAGTTCAATCTCACGCGATTTGCTGATTGACCAGTTCTGGCAAAACTGGCAGCCCAGATTGCAGCCGGCCGTGCCAAAAGACAGCACGCTCGACCCTGGCAAAAAATGGTTAAGCGGCTTTTTCTCAATCGGATCAATGCAAAAGCCAGTGCTGCGGCCGTAAGTAGTTAATTTAACCGAATGGTCGATATTTTGACGCACGAAGCAAAAGCCGCGGTCACCCTCTTTCATCTGACAATTGCGCGGACAGAGATCGCATTGCACCCGACCATCGTCCAGGGGGTGCCAATATTTGCCGTCCACAGTAAAGCGGCGGTCAGAATTTAATGGCTTGTCGACCTGCTTCAATGCCCGCCACCGGTTAGTTCGCCGCATCTATAAACCAGTATAAACAATGATGTCTAAAAACATTGGGTGGCGTATATACACGTACGTCGGAGCAGGTAAGTGGAGTCTAAAGTGCCCCTAACGGACGCTAATCAAAAGAAAGAGGTCGCCAAAGTCGGCGATAAGCCGCTTGAGCAGGGTCAAGATGCGGCTGACAAAGCGCGCCACGCACTTTCTTTAGAAGCAACTGCAAAACCAGGTGACAAAGTTGTCGCCAAACCCGAGGGCGCAGTCGGAGGCTCAGCAGCAGCCTACAGCGACTTTCTCAATGCCTCGTTCGACAAAGCTTCAACAACCATCAGACAAACGATGGCAATGCTGCCCAGCCTGTCAATCGAAGGCGCTGCCGGCAAAAAGATTGATCAAAAACACACTACCACTGACAGCCTCGACTTCAGTGGCTTCATAAATGCCAAATTCAACGAAAAAGAAAAAGCATGTGCACCGGCAACAGCCAGTGATTTGGGTGGATTTAGTTTCATCACTCCTGAGAAAAAAGTAGAAGAAATAAAGGGCGACCACATACTTACGCAAGCCGCAGCACACCTGGCTGACAGCGACTGGAAAAAAGTAATGCAGGCCTATGACAAGGCCACTGGAACCGCCGATGCTCAAAATATTGCTGATGGCGCGATTCACCGTGACCAAAGCGGCAAAATCGACGTAATCAGACAGGGCGACAAAACCATCACCAGCACTGCCGACAATGGCCACATGATCAGCAGTGATGCCGGTGACACGGTAAAGAATGATGCTAATGGCGATGTAGAATTCCACATGCAAGACGGCAAGTTTGTCGGTCAGCTAGAAAGCGGAAATAGAGTAGTCGTCGAAAAAGATGGTAAAGGCAACGAGCGTTTGTACCTTGTTGACAAAAGCGGCAAAGGAATTTCTGAAGTTTTCGAAGGCGAAAGCGGCGAATTTAAAGTGATCGGCAAATTCGAAAACGGCAACATCGTCACTTCCAATTCAACTGTAGAACAAGCTGGCGGCATTCATAAATTGGCCGAACAAATGGCTGCCAAAGCCAGAGAAACTAAGACTAACCAAGTCTTGAAATTCAGCGACAGCATCATGGCCGTCACTCCAAACGGTAGGGTAATCGCCGCAAAAAAAGATCACACCACTCTGGTTTCGATTTCTGAAGGCCGCTACCTTGTGCGCAATGCCGACAAGTCATGGACCATTCATGAAAAAGGTAAAGCACCTGTACAGCTCGCGGCAGAAGATGTGCGTGCAATTCTGGCTGCCAAAGAGCCAGAGGAAGAAGAATTGATCCAGGCTCTTCGCGCTGTGATAAACTTCGGCGACACCAAAACTTTGAGCAACACAGAAGGCACTTCAACAATAGCCATATCGGGCGATCGCATGAGTGGCCGCATGAACGAAGTCAAAAGCACCACTGACGAAAGCGGCAAAACTGTCGTAACCGGATTGCTTAATGGCGAAAGTCAGAGAATCGACACTTCTGCCAAAACAGTTGAAGTTGCTCACGCTGACGGCAAAGTTGACCGAGTTGCAGTGGGCCCTAAAGGATTCAAATTTACCGGCAAAAACTACAAATACGACAGCGGCAAAGTGACAACCAGTAGCGGTGATGTCGTCACTTCAAATGGCGTCCAAATGGCCAACGGCACACAGATTCACCGTGACGGTTCTGTTGATTTTACTGATGGCTCAAGAATTAAAGCTGACGGAACAGTTGGTGAGTCTCTGATATATTCGAAGAAAGAATCTGAGCGCACTACGACTCAAACAGCCGACAGCAAAGCCGCCAGCGTAGCCGGTTACGCCATGGGTAAAGCTGGTGAAATTCGCGGCCGTGCCGCCTCTGGCCATGCCACCGCCAGTGATATCGCTTCTCTTGAAGCAGCTTTTGCTGGCCTCTGCGAAGCAGTCACTGCTCTTTCCGGCAATTGCGACCCTTCCACCCAATTTAAACTGTACACCGCTAAGAGCAGTGTTTCAGAATCAATCAGCGTCGGCAAAGCACACCTAAACGATAAACCAGTGGGCATAGCCGCTTAATCGCTGGACAGGCCGTATTTATCTAAGACTCTCTGCCACTGACCATTAGCCTTGAGCACCAGCTCGGCGACTTCGCGCACGGCACCGTGCCCGCCTCTAGCGGTAGTCGTGAAATCCGCTTGGGCCTGAAGCTCAGGACGAGCATCGCCCACTGCCACTCCGAGCCCAGCTCGCTTCATCAAGGGAAAATCAGGAAAATCATCGCCAATGAAAATCACTTGTTCATCAACCAAGTTTTCCTTGGCAAGAATTTCTTCATAGCTTGCAACTTTTTCTAAAAATCCCTGATAGACATAAGAAATTCCCAGAATGCGCGCCCGCTCGGTGACTGCCGGTGAATCTCGGCCGCTGATAACACCCGATTTGAAGCCGCAATAGTGAAGGAAGAGCAAACCAGCACCGTCTTGGGAGTTGAAGCCCTTAAATTCGGTTGGTTTGCTGTCAGGCCCCGGGAAGTAATAAATTCTGCCGTCAGTTAAAACGCCGTCCACATCCATCAAAATCAATCTGATCTTGGCGGCCCGGGCCACAATTTCATCAGGAATAACTTTTGCTGCGTTGCTTGCCATCGATTTCTCCAGGTGGTCATTCTAGCTAATTCTTGAATCAAGATCTAAGGTGTGAAAACATTAGTGACGATAGAAGTGCCGGCGGCTGCAAAGTGGAAAGTAAAGCAATGAGCAAATCATTTTTCTATACCGGGACCACACTGACTTTCGATGTTTTAGACATTGAGGCGGTGAGCGCTTCCGGCGACGATCAAGCCTTGAAGCAATATCAGCTCGACCAGACGCCGGCCATGCACAGCTGCGATGTTCTGGTGGCGGGCGGCGGCATGGGCGGACTGGCTGCAGCGCTGGAAAGCAGCAAAAGCCACACTACACTTTTAACTGAAGAAACCACCTGGTTGGGCGGGCAAATGACCAGTCAGGGTGTGTGCGCTCTCGATGAGAATAAGTATGTTGAAACCACAGGCGCCTGCAAAAGCTATTTAGAAATGCGCGAAGGTATTCGCGACTTTTATCGCAACAGCAATAAACTTACTGCCGAAGCGGCTGCTGACGCTCTGCTGCACCCAGGAACATCATGGGTAACACGCCTGGCATTCGAACCTGAAATTGCTGTAGATGTAATTGATCAAATGCTCGCACCGGCAATGACCGCCGAAAAGTTAACGGTGATAAGACGTTTGAAGGCATTGGCTGTGGCTCGGCAGAGCGCAATTCAAGCCGTGCTATTTGTCGATCTCGACAGCGGCATGTTTCTCGAAGTGCAACCGCGAATAGTAATCGATGCCACCGAAATTGGTGACTTGCTGGCGCTGGCGAAGATAACCTACAAGACAGGCTCTGACAGTCGCACTGACACCGCAGAAAGACACGCGCCAGAGGTCGGCGACAGCGAAAATGTGCAAGACTACACCTATCCATTTGTGCTCGAATACTATCCAGAGCAAAATAATGTCATTGAGAAACCGGCAGACTATGACAGTTTTTTGGCTGAAGGGAAATTTTCGTTTTATGGTTATCACATGTTTGAAGAAACCGACGATGACAGCACCGGTGCGGCGCGCCACTTGTTGCCGTTCTGGACTTATAGACGCTTAATCGACAAAAGTTTGTTCAAACCAGGTATCTATAAATCAGATATTGCCATGATCAATTGGGACAGCAATGATTTGCGCGGCAAAAATATTATCGACAAAAGTCCAGAGCAGCAACGACAATATCTTGCCCTGGCAAAAAGGGTCAGTCTTGGATTTCTTTACTGGCTGCAAACTGAGGCTACTCGCGACGATGGCGGCAAAGGCTATAGTGGCCTCAAACTAGTGCGCAATATTTTTGGCACCGCCGATGGTTTATCTCGCTATCCATATATTCGAGAAGCGAGAAGATTGGCTGCCAAAACGGTAGTAGTGGAACAAGATATTGTTGCATCGGCTAATCTCGGCGGGCGAGCACGCATCTTTGAAGACTCGATTGGCATAGGCCTTTACCCTGTGGATATTCATGGCTTTCAGGAAGTGCCGGGAGCAGCCCAGGAGGCAAAACCATTTCAAATTCCTCTAGGCTCACTCATTTCTGAAGACTGCTCGAACTATATTGCCGGTTGCAAAAACATTGGTGTCACTCATATTACCAACGGCGCTTATAGACTTCATCCCATTGAGTGGGCCATCGGTACAGCTGCCGGTACACTGGCATCACTGCACCTCAGTCGTACTCGCTTTGGCGATATCGAACTTCTCTCGCACAAAGACATTTTGCAAACACAAATTTTACTCACCGCAGCTGGTGCGCCGATATTCTGGTTCGATGACATTATGCTCGATGACAAAAACTTTCAAGCTATTCAGGTAATGGCGGCCACAGGTATCGTCGCCTACAACCCTGATGATTTGAGTTTCAGGCCAGATGACAATTTGGAGCCCGGCGAAGCAGAACAAGCAAGCAAGCGCTTGTTGCAGTACTGCCAGAAGATTTCAGATACAGTGCACTTTAAAATTAAAACCGGAAACTACATCACCAGGCGTGAATTAGCACAACTCTTGTTCGACATTCTGAAAATGACTGTGTTCGCTCGAAGTATGGCGGAGATCTAATTCTATTTGAGGACTGTGCAGATGCACATTACATTCGTCATGGCGAGAACATAAGCTTAGCTGGTCTAGAGTCGGCGAGGTCGAACAGTGAACACAATACTTGAAACTTTTGAAGCAGAGCACTTACCGGCAAAAACTGAAGCCATTAAATCTGCGGAACGGCTTTTGAGTGAGTGCGCAAGTACGCAAGCTGGTCAGCGGTTTTGTGCTGAGGCTTACAATCAAGCAAAGATTATGCCCAGGGCCGTTCCCGGCGTAGAACAATATCTTGTTATGCCTGCTCTCTGGAATTCAAACGAGTGATGCCGTTACTGATACGAAGTATCCATGAGTGTGATCGAGAGTTAGCTTCGATACCCAAAATTGATGTCAGATTCGGCGAAAAGCAGAGAACTGTCTCGGTTTGGTCCGAACGTAAGAAACATGCCGGGCCCGAGGAGATAGTCGGGACCGCCGGGCGCTTTGCAACGATGGCACGCTCCACTTTCAAAAAATGAAACGATAACGTTTTAAAACGAGAACAAGAACTCCAGGTCTTCTTGCGTAAGTTCTTTAGCCACACTGTCGTCGCCGCCAATAATCAAATCGGCCAGTTCTTTCTTCTTCTGTTGCAGGGCAAGAATTTTTTCTTCCACAGTACCGCGCGTGATCAGCTTGTAGTTAAATACATGCCTGGTCTGACCAATACGGTGCGCCCGGTCGGTGGCCTGGTTTTCTACAGCAGGGTTCCACCAGGGGTCATAGTGAATAACGTAGTCTGCGCCGGTTAAGTTGAGACCGGTGCCGCCAGCTTTTAAACTGATCAAGAATATTGGAATGGATGGTGTCTGGTTGAAGCGTTCCACTCTATCGAGACGCTCTTTCGCTGGAGTTTGCCCGTCAAGATACTCGTAAGTGTAGCCCTGCTTCTCCAGATTTTTGCGAATGATGCTGAGCATCTCTACAAACTGGCTGAATATAAGAATCTTGTGCCCTTCGTCAACCACTTCACCAATCATGTGCATGAGCGCATCAAGCTTGGCCGATTGATCAGTGACTTTCTCACGATTTTTAAGCAGTTTAGGGTCGCAGCAAACCTGGCGTAAACGCAAGAGTTCAGCCAAAATTGAGATGGAAGACCGTTTGATGCCGCGCGAAGCCACTTCGTTAAAGACACGCTGGCGGCATTCATCGAGCACATCGAGATAGAGCGAACGCTGTTCGTCGTCGAACTCGCAAAGTTGAATGATATCTGTTCTATCAGGCAGATCTTTTTCTACCTGACTCTTAAGACGTCGCAATATAAACGGATGCACTGTCTTGCGCAACTTCATACCGGCGCCGTCAAGGCCGGCTTCAATCGGTCGCTCAAATACTTCGTTGAAGTCTTTATATTGACCAAGAAATTCCGGCATAAGGAAATCGAAAAGCGACCAGAGTTCTTTCAAGCGGTTTTCCACTGGTGTACCCGACAGAGCCAGGCGGTGGAAGGCTTTAATGCTCTTTGCGGCAATGGCACCGACTGATTCTGGGTTTTTGATGTTCTGCGCTTCGTCAAGAATGAGAAACTCGAACTGTATGTTCTTCAATTGTTCGTAGTCGCGGCGAATGATACCGTAGGTGGTGAAGATCACGTGAGGCTTGTTAGTGCTTTCTTTGCCCAGTCGCTTGAGCAACTCGCCCCGGTCACGACCAAGGAAGAGTGCCGTCTTCAAATCAGGTGTAAATTTAGAAGCTTCCGACAACCAGTTGTAGACAACTGATGTCGGGGCTACAACGAGTGCAGGAGCCCGGTCGTTCTTTTTGCCATTTTGATAGTGCTTGAGCAACATGGCTAGTGTTTGAATGGTTTTACCCAGACCCATGTCGTCAGCAAGAATTCCGGCCAGTCCATATTCTCTTAAGAACATCAGCCAGTTGCAGCCTTCCTTTTGATATTCGCGCAACTCGCCTTTGAAATCTTTGGGCAATTCAAATGGTGGCAGTTCTCTAAAATGGTGAATCTTGTGAATAAATTCCTGGAAGCCTTTATCGGCTTGCACGGGAATTTCGTGTGTTTCTAAAGCGTGCAAAATTCCCAGGGCCTGATAGAGAGGCCGGGCGCTGTCTTTGCTCTGGCCGATAGACTTCAATAGTCCCATTAAAGTTGGTGTGGGCACACGTACAAATTGGCCGTCTGAAAGTTTGAGATAGCTGCGGTTTTTAAACAACGCTTCAATAACGAGCGGAAACGCTACTTCTTCATCGCCGGCCGAACATTGCAAATCAAAATCAAATTTGTACGATTCTTTTTTCAAAGAAAGCTTAGCGCTGAGACCAAGTTCTTCTTTGCGCACTCGGTAAAAACCAAGCTGATCCCAACCGGCAGTGTCCCAATCTTGGGCTTGTTCTGAAGAGAGGTGGAAGAGCGCATCTAACGCCTGCTCTTCTACAAATGAGAAGCGATCGGCAATAGTTCTAATCGGCATCATATTGGTGAGGAACCGGCGTACCTGATTCTCAGGTTCCCACTGACGCTCTACCCAGACACTTTGGCCCACTTCTGAAATGGTGCGAGTAAACTTTTCTGATTCCACAGCGCTGGTTTCGTCGCGAGATTGCAGAACGAGATCGCCATAACGAAAACCTAGTGAAAGTTCCAGACTGGACGAATCTTGTGCAGGCTTTTTAGAAGCGGCAGCAGAAGCGCCGTGCGAAGAGATTATTGTATTGTTGCCGGCCGCTCCCGGCAGCTTCCGCTCCGATAGTTTAATCACCACCTGCGGTGGCTCGGTAATAGCCACAGGGAATGGTGCGGCCGTTTCGTCGAGCAGCACAGGCATGCGTTTCTTTAAAACAGGCAGGTCAACCGAAAGGAATTTCGGCACTACTTCTAATTTAACTACCATGTAGCCAAATGAATCGAAGTACTGGAAAGAACGGTGGATAGCGCTTAAATCGATGGAATAGAAAGTGTTGTTGGAGAGAATCCAGCTTGATGCGCCCATAAAGAAAACTGGGTGCTCAACGGCTTCGCCTTCTTCTGTTACACCTTCAAGGCGCAACATTAGCTCGCCGCTTTCGGTTTCGGAAAGCACAGCGCGAGGCGAAAGAGCTTTATCGGAGAACTGCACCAGCTCATTGGTGGTGGTGTTGGTCAATTTGCAGCAAAGACTCAAGTGACCAATCACTGTGCCTTCATCGCCGCGTGGAATGCGGTGTCCGCCTGCCGGACCTTTTGTAGTCTGAGGCAAAGAAGTGAGATATTTCGCCAGTCTTTGAATGCGCGAATCGGGCGGCAAAGTAGGTACTACTTCGGACGGCACTTTGAGAATATTGACTTTGCCTTGAGGCTCGTTCGGCACAACGCCGACGATCATAGCCAGCGGTTTTTCCAGCACGAGAAGACCGAGTTCGAAGTCACGTTCGTCGGCGACTACGCCTTCTTCACGTGGATCATCCAGCAAATCTTTGGCTTTGGGCCCTTTTTCTTGTGGGCTTTCGCGCTTTTGTTCGTCGGCCATGTCAAATCTGATGCCGGGATTGTGCTTCGCAATATGCGTCAGAACCACGGCTACAGAGTGCTTGCAGACATCTTCAAAATAAGGGCAAGAGCAAGCGGCGCGAAAAACCATGGGCGAATCGATGTCGACCACAATTTTGTAAGCGTCTTTTTCTGAGCCGATCACCAGCGCTTCGATATTTGCGCCATCTTCGCTTTCAGAATATTTGAGCACTTTCTTGCGGCGATAGTATTGAACTCCCCGCCGATAGACCGGTTCACTGCTGGCCTCTTGCAGGGCAGAAAGTGATAGTGAAATTTTTTTTCCAGATCCCGATATTTGCTTCATGCAAAATTAGCCTTGGAAGGGCAATCTCCGCCTTTGAAATCGACGGTTTCACCAACTAAATAAGAGCAAATGACCGCTCGGAGCGGTGATTGCAGCTTTCCTTCGCGAAAGCCTGGTGAACAGAATTAGCTTAGCACGACTTAGAGCCTTCTTGAGAAGGGCCCTAGCCAAATTAGTGCGGGCTCATATCAATAACGTCGGCGTTGGCGGCCTGCTGTGGCTGCTGTGGCTGCTGCTGAGCGTGAATTGGGGTTGGGGCCGGAGACGGGGCGCGATTAAACGCTCCCTCGACAATGCGTTTCATCTCCACCTGTCTTTCTTCAAGCGAATTGCAATAGTCATGGAGAATATTGGCCTGACTGCGCAAGGCTGTGGCATTGTCTGAAAGATCAGGAATTAAGATTTCTATTTCTTCTAAAATCGATGAAGGCGGGCTGGCCACCGGTCTGATACGCACATGCGAAATCACCTGTTGCCCAGATGCGTTAGCCATATTGGCCGCTTCTTTGCTATTGGGCGGCACGGCGAAATTGCCACTGGTGCTCATACTTCCGGCCAGAGCGTCTCTCAGGCGCTCAAGATTTTGCTTGAGGCCAACGGCTCGGCGATAGGCCTGGTCTGCCTCTCTTTCAAGCCATACTTTGCGGGCTTTTTGCGTGGCCAGCTCGTTGCTTAGATGCTCTAGCGCCTTTTTGCGAATATCCAGTTCGCGTCTCACATGTTCTACTTCTTTCTGTTTCAGCTCCAGTCCGCGCCGGCGCAGATAAATTAGAAGCAAAATCACCAGAGAGAAGCCGACAGAGGCCATGGAAATATAAAAATATCCCCGTTTGGCGCCTGACATTTCAGCCACCCCGGTGACCAAGAAATTGCCAATGTCTTCAGCAAACGGTGGCGGAGGGCTGCGCAAATAATAGATGCGACCCAAAATTTTGCCGCGCACTTTAGCGCCGGTAGCTTTTGCCTTTTCTTCACGTGGAGATGCATGTGAATACAGCGGTTCAAGCTGAGGTGGGTCGGTAATCAGGTCAAAGGGCTCTTCGCCATGCGCCAGGCCCTCGGCTGTAGCGTCCTTTTGCCATGACTGGCGATGATAGATTTTGTCTGTTCTATAAAGAACGTTCTCGCCTGATGGGTCGGTGACAACCAGGCCGAATAAACCGTAGCTTGAGTCAAGAGTTTTTTGAATCAGGTCGTCGCGGCCTTCCTGAATCATGGCCGAAAGAGTGGCCGGCAAAGTGTGGTGGAGCAGATTAAAATCGGTGGTTTGCACTCGGGCAATAGTGCCCTGCCAATAGCTCTGATAGTGAACCGAGCATAGAGTGAGCCAGATCACGACACCGGCCATACAAACAGCTGGCAGCAGTATGCGATTGCGAAGTGAGAGCAGAATCTTATCCATCAACGGCGAGTCTACACCCGCATGTATCTGATGTACATACGGGTTTTCCCAGGGTGGCGATTTTTTTTGCCACCGCCTGGGGCTTTTCGCTCTTTTTTTAAAGATGTTTGCCATCCAAGGCAAAATCATGTTTATAAGTCACAAATATCTGGGTATTTATTACTCATGGACGAAAGCTCTCACGGAGGAATCGGTTAGAGCCAAACTTGGTCAAAACCTCGTGTCTACTACAAACCCAAACGGGAAATACCACCACTAGGTGGCTACATATTCGAACATATGTTCAATAAGCCGGGCGCTCGTCGCCCGGCTTCTGTTATGCCACCAAATGTGGTTGCATATTTGTTCACGTCAAGTGATGAGGGTTTTCAAGGGCGGCCTAAAAGAGGAAACAAAATCTTTTCAGGTCCGTCAGACCGACCATATCAAGTGCCAGTCTTGCGCTAAAATCAAAACCAGCTCTAATTATCACCATGCCTTACGGATTAATTAAATGACGGCGGCGCCCGACAGTCAGGAATCTACACAGCAAGCCTCGCCAGTCAGACTGGGCGACCTTCTTACCGGCGCTGGTCTGCTCAAGGCCGAAGACCTTCGCCAGGCGATGATTATCGCAAAAACGCAGTCATTGCCGGTTGGTCGTGTTCTGATTATGTCTGGATTTATCATCGAGCCGCACTTGCAGGCTGCAGTGCAGGCTCAGTCGATGCTCAAAGATGGGCTGATTGATTTAGAAACGGCCCTAGGCAGTTTGCGTGTAATTTCCCGCGACAATGTTCAGCTTGACCAGGCCCTGTCAAAAATGGGTTGGGCCCAGCCAGTTAACCAGGTCACCAATAAACTGGGTGAACTGCTATTTGAAGCGGGCATAGTCACCAGAGCTCAACTGGAGCAATCCCTGGTGCAAGGTGAAAGCAGCGGCCTGCCGCTTGGTCGGGTGCTCGTTATCAACGGCATGCTCTCAGAGCAATTGCTTTCGTCAACTCTAAATGCCCAGATTCTTGTTCGCGACAAAAGAGTTACTCGCGAGCAGGCTATTTCAAGCTTGAAAGCGGCTTTAATTAGACAAGTTCCATTTGAACAGCACCTGGAAGAAACCGGCGTCAGCCTTCACCCCGCAAGCGAGACCGTTCGCCTTGGTGAACTTCTGGTGATGGCAAAATTGCTAGACGAAGAGAAATTGATGCAGGCTGTGGAATTAGGCCTGGTCAACGAACAACCCATCGGTCAGGTGCTGGTGAAAAACGGCATGGTGAGCGAAAACGTATTGGCTACAGCTTTGACCATACAAAGTATGGTGGTCAGAGGCGAATTGCGCAAAAGCCAGAGCGGCCGCGTGCTTGAACTGGTCAATCAAGAACATATTTCACTTGCCGAAGCGGTTGAAAGGGTGCAACCCACTCCCCCTCGCGATGCAACCAATTTACCTCTCTATCAGTTCTTGCAACTGGCCGGCGTAATTGGACCCAAAGACATCGAAGAAGCGCTCAAGATGGGCTCTCGCGACACTAACCTTATGGGTCAAATGTTGATGATGACCGGTGCGCTGGATCAAAATCTTCTCGGCATTGCCATGAAATGCTCCCAACTAATGGAACGTGGAATTTTAAAAACAGAGCAAGCTGTAATTGCGCTGGGTATTTGCTGGAAGAGCAAAGCTAGCCTGGAAGATGCTTTTAAACAACTTGGTTGGAGTTCGGCCATCATCTCATCCGCAGCTCCTGCACCGGCTGCGCAGAATCCAGCGATGGCTGAAGCTGCACCCGCCCCAGAACCAGCACCAAATCCAATTCCAGCATCAGCTCCCGCACAAGCACCGCCGCAAAATCTTGCTGAGACAAATGCCCCTGCCTCAACCCAGTCAGGCACTCACGCCATTCCCAAGCCTTCTAAATTCGACCAGGCTATTTCTGGTCGCAAAAACAGTTCAAATTCCTCCGCCACCGCTCACAATCTGCCTGCCATGCCTATTGGTCAGGCGCTCAGTGTTGAACAAGGCCTGCAACCTTACGACACCGGCGAGATGTCTCCAATTCGAAAAAAAGAAGAGGCCGAATCCGCAGCCCGAGCCCTTGCAGAAGCGGCAGAGACCGGCTCTAACCCCACCGTTAGCGGCTTTACTGCACCGCCCCCGGTGCAGTAAAGCCGGCCAAGAAACGTTTAGCTGATCTTATTCCTTAGTTTTCCCATCGCACTATATATGGTGCACTAAAGCTGGCCATGTCGCGGTTTCCAAGACGGCGCAGCCGCGCTGCTGCTGTTGAGATCAAGAATGCAGATTTTGTGAAATTTCCTCAACAATACAATTGCATATGGTATGAATATCAATTCAAATCCAACCATCACCGATCTGACAAGATCCGCACCCAGACTAAATACTGTGTTGCATAGGAGAGTTTCATGCTTCAACAAAAGATTTCATACAAGCCTTACCCAGTTCAGGATTTCAAACACCTGCTCGGTTTGACAGGCATTTCAGATAAAACTTTGGAAATTCACTTCAAGCTTTATGCTGGTTATGTCAAGAATACAAATGACCTCAACGAAAAAATCATCGAACTGACAGAAGCCGGCAAGAGCGGTTCACTCGAATACTCAGAACTTAAGCGACGCTACGGTTTTGAATACAACGGTATGAGACTGCACGAATACTATTTCGGCAACCTCAAGCCAGGCGGCAGCGAACTTAAAGAAACAAGCGCTCTCGGTAAACTGATCACCGAAACCTATTCTTCAATCGAAGTTTGGAAAAATGACTTCTTCAAAGTCGGCGCCATGCGCGGCGTTGGCTGGGCAGTATTGTTCCAAGATCCCTTCACCAAAACACTTTCCAACCACTGGATCACATTGCACGAAGAAGGCAACATTGCCGGCTTCCAACCAATTTTGGTAATGGACGTTTGGGAGCATGCTTTCTTGCTCGATTACGTTCCTGCTGATCGTCCAAAATACATTGAAGCTTTCTACAGCAACATTGACTGGGAAAAAGTGGAAGCAAGACTGCTTAAGTAGTCTGCTGCCTCAAAGCCAGTTCGTAAAAATAAGCGATATTGCGAAAGAGCAGGAATTTAATTCCTGCTCTTAGCGCTTCTATGGCTTTCCCTGACTGGCTGTTCGGGCAGCCGGCACAGCCTTAAAAATATCCAATTAGAAAAACCCCAAGGCAATCAAGACAGAACCACTTGAGAACAGTAAAATACTGACTGGTTCACGGATTATAAAAGGCGCGCCGCTCATGAAAGACAGCACTTCGACTACGACAACAGCAAAGTTCACTACACCGTTGGAAGATTTTGCAGCTGAACCCCTAGATGCAGACGACGTTCACGGTTATGGCAGTTATTCGGATGACGATGACATTGACGATAGCGAGCTTGGCGATCCGGTTGATAGCTGGTCTTATGAAGTGCCCAGACCGTGGCTAACCATGGAACAGGCGGCAAGTATGCTGGGACGTTCTGCCAGGGGCGTCGAGCGCTCTATTCTAGGCAAATGGGGCAACCATCTACCGGAAGGTTGGAGCGCACGAAGAGTGCGTATTGACGGTCTCGATGAATGGAGAATTGTTCCGCCACCAGGATTTAGAATCAAACACAACCGCCGCGATCAGCCAAAAACCGCATTAGGCGAAGAAACAGCAAACATCAGCATTGACGATGTCGCTTCCAGCCCCGTGACCATGGAAAAAGGCCCGACAAAAGACGGCAATGGTGATGCAGTTAATTCAACCGTAAGTACAACATCTAAATCACGCAGTAAAGAAGGACAGCTTGACGAGCCATTTTCGCTGGAGAAATTTTTGCATTCGGCTGGCCGTATGGCGCAAAAAGAATTGGCCTCTTTCGGAATTTCCGTAAGACCGACGACTGAGCGAGAACGCACTATTGATGCCGATGTCGAGCGTGCCACCATTGTCATCGATCGATCTGACGAAGTGGAAAAATTACTGCGAGAACTATCCAGTACCCAAAAAGAGCTGGCCGACCAAAGGCGCATGCACCTTGATGATTTGCGGGCCATGAAAGAGATGCAAAGTTCACTTTTGCTGTTGGAAGTGCGAGCCAAAGAAACGAGCGAACTTAAACAAGATCTTTGCCTGGCACAGAAAGCTTTGAAAGAACATCGCACTCAGTATCAAGAATTTCTAGCTCTGCCGTGGTACAAAAGGCTATTCTCGAAACTACCTTAAGTAGAGGAATTAGCCGTGGCTGAAACTACTGATAAGCGCTTCAAAATTACTTATTGCACTTCATGCGGTTATCGTGACCGCGCCGTTCAACTGTCAGACCAACTGGAAAAAGATTCGTCAGATCAGTGCACACTGGTACCTTCCGAAGGTGGCGTCTTTGATATTGAAGACAACGGTGTTTTACTCTTTTCAAAAAACAACAGCGGCCGCTTTCCTGAAGAAGGCGAAGTAATGACCATCATCAAAAAGGTAAAAGACGGAAAAACTCTAGAGGACGCACAAACGCATGCAGCCAACGATGCTGGTCACAGTGGTGGAGTGCTCGACTGGATCTACAGTCTCTTCAGAGCTCCGATACAAAAATAGGTCGGAGAATACAGTGGGACACCCGCAGGCCAGGCAAATAGCCATCGATGGACCAGCCGGCGCCGGCAAATCTACAGTCGCCCGCAGATTGGCCGACAAACTCGGATATCTATATATAGATACGGGAGCTATGTATCGTGCCTCCACCTGGCTGGCCTTGCAAAACAATATTGAGCTTACCGACGGTGACGCCATCGCCGCCCTGGCCAGTGCCAGCAAAATTCAACTAAAGCCCGCAGATGCATCGTCAGACGGCAAAATTCGAGTTTTCGTCAACGACCAGGAAATTACTCGCGAAATTCGCACTAATCGCATGTCCGACCTGGTAGCCACCGTTGCTGCGCTTGGTCAGGTGCGCACAATTCTTGTAGATAAACAAAGAGAGCTGGCCAGAGAAGGCGAATGCGTCATTGACGGCCGCGATATCGGAACGGTAGTTGTACCAGACGCAGGCTTGAAAATATTCATGACCGCCAGCGCCGAAGAACGGGCCCGTCGCAGGCAGATTGAACTGGCCGCTCAGGGCGAGAATCCTGATTTTGCCGACTTGCTCAAAGCCATTAACGAACGTGATTATCTCGACATGAACCGCGCTGTTTCACCTCTGACCAAAGCCGTCGATGCAGTCGAAATCATCACTGACGACATGTCTATCGACGAAGTGGTGCAGACACTAGAAAATCTGGCCCAAGAAACATTTCAGACCCCGGCCTGATTCTTAAATCTGAAAAAAAGTTCGGGCCTTCGTAAGTACACCAGCGCCAGTTTGCTTGTCTGCGCTTATATTAGCCATAGAAAAATCGCAATCAGTAAATGGTTTGCACGACTATATGGATGATTCGCAGAAAAACAATAAAGAGCAATTAGACGGCAAACCTGACGCCGACGCTCAAGAACGCAACCCACAGCTTAATTCTGTAGAAATTCTTGGTGGCCAACGGCTGGCAGCGGTACCGGGAAAAGTGCAATTGCCCGCTGACAAAAGCGAGCCACCTATAGGCGTGGCGGTGCTCAAGGATAAAGAAACAATTGTTTTGCATTTAAAAGGAAAAAGCGGCAGCACCACAGGTGAAGCCGAAGTTGAGTATCGCCCCGGAGACCTTTATTACGACGACGTCTTCAAGCATATCGGCGGTATAAAAAAGGGCGAGACTAAACTGGTTCCTGCCTGGAAAGATGATGCAGGCAAAAAGCCGGCAAAACAAGATGTAATCGCGCCGCAAGACGTACCGCAAGACGTACCGAAAGACGCTCCCAAAGACGCACCTAAAGACACACCGCCAGACCCGGTTAAAGACGAGTCAAAAGATCCCAAAGATCTGAAAGATCCAAAAGACGCGAAAGATGCCTCGGGCCAACCTATTGACCAGACTGGCAAACCGATTTTGCCGGACGTAATCGTTGCACCGTCGGCTCAGTTCACCCTCAAGGTCAATGACACCATCAGCAAAATGTCTGCTGAGACACGCGACGTTTTAGCCACTTCTCAGACCGAAATTGTAGCGGCAAATAAATTGACTGATGCACTGCCCGAGCTTAAAGGCCAAAAACCACGAGGTTGGCCTCCTGGGCTAACCTGGGATGCAGTTGATGGAGCCTATAGCCCATCGCGCAACATGGTGGTGGTGGCAGAAGAAACGGCAGATTCTAACGGTAAATGGGTGAAGAGCAAGCGCACTGAAGACGTCACTCGCCATGAAGTCGGCCATGCAGTTGATTTTGGCCTGGGTAAATTGTCGAACACCGCCGCTTTCACCAAAGCATATGACGAAGACGAGAAAAATATGCCGCCAAAACTGGCGCCCACACTCAAATATTTCCTCCAAAATGGTGACGGAGGCAAGGAAGAAGCCTGCGCTGAGGCAATTGCCGCACGCGAGGGTGGATCAACTGCCGGCAATAGCTTTGACGTTGGCTTCAAGAGGACTATCGCAGCCGTTGACGCCGCTTTGCTTCTGCGACGGGCAAAACTGCCTGTGTCTACCATCACCATAAACGTGAAAACGCCGCAGCCTACAGCTTCTCCTTCAGTTGATGCACCGTAAGCTCTTCACTTAAGCTAAGCCTTTTAAGGTTTGCTTAAGTATTTATCAGCCGGGTATAAAAAATGTGAAGGACTGATGGATTTAACCTTTGATTTTGACGAGGCATATCTAGTGATGCCTCCAAGATGTCGCGCCTGGCCGCAAAAAGCCCCAAAGACGATAAGCACTACATATAGAGCGCTGTCGACAAAAATGCCCTCAAGGCTGTATCTTAATAACCTATAACATTAGTAGCCGATCACTTAAGACCGTTTGAATTCTAAGGAATCAAGGAGCACGTCATGGCCAAGGCGAAAACAAAAACTCTGGACAAGCCACAAGTTGTCTCCGCTGGCAAACAGCAATCTACTGAAGTGACCGAACTGAAGCAAATTTTCCAACGCGTTGATTTGGCGCAGACATACAGCCACAAACATCCAGCTTTTGCCGTCATCGCTCTAAAAGACGGTCGCACCCTTACTGTTAACTATGGCCAAAAAGGTAATATTGAGACTTTGACATTCTCAGATGGCCGCGTGCTTGCCACTGCTGATGGTGGCGCTTATTTTTCTGATAATTTACAGCCCGATGTGAAATTAAAAGATCTCACACTCAACGTTGATGATGGCGAACTCAACTATAAGTCAATCTATGGCAAACGCACTGCTCAAGTCAAAGAAACCGCCAGCGGCGCCAAATATGCCACTCTTAAGGTCAAAGGCGACGCGCGCGAATTTCAATTGCTTGTCGACAGAAGCCAGGTTGTGATCGGCAAAGAAGGCAAAATGACTTACTCTGCCGACGGCAAATATTTGACAATGGAGCCTAAAGGCGGCGGACAAATTAAATTCCACCTCGGCATCAATATGCTCGATGTTGTCTTCCCCAATGGCTATCAGCAGAGCTTTTACGCCACTGCGCAAGAAATGAGCCTGCTACAACTTCAACCAATTGGTTTCTACGTTAATTGGTTGCCTGCCGACGACATGGGACAACATTTCGAGTGGGGCGTTGTGCTACCACAAGCAGTGCACTAATTATTTCGACCACTTCAAGCACCAATTACCTAGTTTCAAGATGTTCGATTGACTGGCCGCGGATGAAAACATTCTGCTGCACTTGAACCGGCTTTAAATACGTGAACATCACTGCGCTAAATTTAGCCTGGTCGACTGTTTCGCCGCAAGTGAACAGGTCAACGAAACAAGCCCCGGTTTCAGGATAGGTGTGGATGCTGGCGTGGCTTTCAGAGAGCAGCAAAATAGCGGTGACGCCGCCGTTAGGGAAAACATAACTGCAGGTGTCTAAAACTGTGGCTCCAGTTGCATTTGCCGCTGCGCTAAAATTTCCAAGCAAAGCAGCAGCGTTAAGCAAGGCCTCAGGCGAACAGCCCATAAAGCTAGCCATCATATGACGGCCCTGAAACTGATAGGTAGCATCATTGGCGCGGTCCACAGCGGCGGCTGCCGCAAGAGCTGCCAGAGCAGTCGCAGGACTATCGGGGGCAGATTTGGACTCGATACCCATGTTAATAGATTACCAGAAAAATTCTGCCGCCATAAAGCCAATCTCGATTAGCAAAACCAGAATGATAATGGTCTCGAGAATAAACTCACCGCGATAATAGCGAAACTCGAGCAGGCGGTCATTGGCCAGCTCGTAAGTATCTTCGAAAACTTCCAACTGGTCGTCAACCGCCCGCAGACGCCCTACCAGCTCAGTGTGGTTAACCAGCTCCTGTACCATTCTTTTGGCGCTAGCCGGCATATAGTTAGGCACGGCGTCGACAAATGGCTCCACCGCGGCAAAATCTGCACGCAAATTGGTCGCCCACAAAGTCTTTTCATTTACCGCCGCCTGCATGGCCAGATCTTTGCCCTCAATCTGGTGATTAAGCGTCATATGTTCGCGCAGGGCTGGCCAGCCCCGCCCCAGCTCACCTTCGATGCGAGCCACCTGGGCGGCAAAATAAGAAAAGTAAGTCAATGCTATGAGAAGCTCATCGAGTCGTTCGCCACTGCACACAATCAGGGCCTGACCGGCGCGCCAGACAATTCGATCAGATCGCAGGGTGAGATCGAAAGCTTCTTCAAGTTCGTCTTTGCGAGCCGGATCGATAGAAAGCTTGTCTGACCGTGGCTTTAGCTGGGCCAGCCAGCTTGAGTCTGTAGCCAGATTAGCACCGGCCACTAATACTGCAACACGCAAAAGCTCACCTGATTCTTTGCTTGCGCCGCCGGCAAAATCAGACACAGCAGTGACTTCTTTGACTGCATAAACAGATTGAGGCACGGCAAAATGCATCAGCAATCGATCTTTGTCTTCAAGAGCTGCTTTTAACTTGATGCGGTAGCAGGACACCACTGAGGCCAAATCTTGCTCCGATAAATCAGTCATAGTTAAATGCCTAAGCGAGCGGATCTACAGGGAAGACCATCAAGTCTGGGTCGGTATCGTCAATAAAAGGCGGCGGAACAAACTCTACGCCGTCTTCAAGAATCGGCCCGCCCAGGCTGAGTAAAAACTGGGTTTCCTTGCACAATGCAAATCGGCTGCGCAAATAATCTCCGGTCAAATGACTGAGATATTTGTTGCCTAATTTAGTCTTGATTGCTTTGTCGATGGCGTCGGCAGACCAGTCTTGGGGCACGAACCAGTCGGAAGCGATAAGAAAACCCCAGGCACTGAGAAATGAAGGTATCAATGTCGAATAGCTGTGCACTTCGCTGAAGACGGTGCGCAAAGTGCGCATCACAGCGGCGTGTCCTTTATCGTCAAGGAACGAAAATTCCATTCCTTGCACCACAACTATGCCACCATCGCGCACACGATGCTTCAAAAGCTCGTAGAACTGCCTGGTATAAAGTGCTTGTGCTGGGCCATTATCGAGCATATCGACAACGTCGATAATAATAACATCATATTTTTTATCGTCTTCTTCGACAAACTTTTTACCATCGGCAATGATCAAATTTGCGCGCGAATCATCGAAGGCACCACAATGCCAACTAACTAGATGTTGGCGACAGAGTTCAACCACTTCGCCATCTAGATCAACCATAGTGGCCGATTTAACGGAACCATGCACCAGCACTTCGCGCAGGGATGCACCTTCGCCACCGCCGATAATCAGTACATCTTTAGGATCGGGATGGCGCAGCATAGCCGGTTGCACCAATAGCTCGTGATAAAGCCTTTCGTCATCTTCTGCGCTCTGAATAGCACCGTCTAAAACCAGCACCCGGCCGAAATTATAGCTATCGGCAATCAATACATTTTGAAAAGCCGTCTTGTTGTTAAAAATTACGCTCTTCAGTCGATACCCATAACTATCGAATGGATCTGAATCTTCAGTGAACATCAAAGAGCCGGGGTTGGCACCTTTAACAATTTCATCTTCAACGTAAATGCGATCAGGAGGAAGCGCCGGCAACGGGTAAGGTCGCTTTACTGGCTGTGCGATTTTCGGCTCAAGATTGGAATTCATTTTATTTGCTAACTAGAAATCTTCTTTTACTTCATCGCGATTGAGCAGATCTTCTACTTGTTTGCAAAGTTCTACAACATTTTCAGGCATATCAGAGGCGCGAATAAACTGGCGGCACAGATCAAGTGTTCTTCTGATAGCACGCACAACGTCACCTTCATCACGAGGCGAGTTCATGCGCACTTGCTCCCAAGGCGAGCCCTGAGCCCACATTTCAGTCAGGCCAGCCAGTTGCGCACCAAATTCGATGGGCATATCGACGTCAAAATCTTTTTGCATGCGCGTGATGCGTCGCGCCATTTTGTTAATTTCTTCCACGCAATGCTCGACATTGTGTGTCATTCTCACTTTCATTTGATCATTGCCGCGGGGCTCGTCGCCGATAAGAACAGTGAGCACACCGGCTAATTCAGATGGTTTCAATTGATCGAACATGCCGCTAATTGCTACTTCACTCAAGAACAACTCATTTGAGCCACGAATAGAAGCAGCCATACGACCAAGTTTTGTTGGCTTGTTGCCGTCAAGATAACCTAAGGTGCGCAAGATGTTCGCCAGCGCTTCAAAGGTCGTCCAATATTTTGTGGTCTCGCGGGCCACCCGTTTATCGAGATCTTTGATGCGTTTGATCAAATGCTCGGTGCGATCAGATTGAGTGCTGCAAGGCTTTTGCACCGGACAACCATGACAGGGCATGTCATAAGCTTCTTTGAGCAAGCCTTGAATTTCGTTGCGGGTTTCAGCCAGCGCGATAATAGCCGGCGAACCGGGTTTGATGGCAGATGGCTTGAGACCTTTTTCGGTTGCCTTTAATTGCTTGTGACGTGTGCGAATGGTCTCTAATCGCTTAGCATAGAGCGGCAAATCGCCAGGCAAAGTAGGGCAGAGCGGATTTTTTAAATGCTCAAGCTCGGCTTCCCAGGCCATTTTCTGAGTGTAAGCAGGTTCAAGTTGTTGATTAATTAGAAACTGTCCAAAGCTGCGCTCAATTAAATCGCGGGCATCATCGATGGTGTGACGCTCAAGTAAATTTAGAACCATACCGTATGAAGGAGTGAAACGACTTGAGAGCGGATCGGCGCCGGAAGTTGCTAGCTTAGCCGCTTCATCAACGCTTTCAAAGGGATTATGCAACACCACAACGTGACCGACATCATCCATACCACGCCTACCGGCGCGCCCTGACATTTGCAGAAACTCAGAAGCCGTAAGTTGCCTGTGACCTTCGTCAGAACGCTTATGAATAGAGGCAATCACCGTGGATCGAGCAGGCATATTGATACCAGCGGCCAGCGTTTCTGTAGCGAAAACGACTTTAAGCAGGCCCTTCTGGAAAAGCTTTTCAATCATGCCTTTCCAGCTTGGTAGCATGCCGGCATGGTGCACAGACATACCTTCCATCAAGAATGGAATGTGCGGATGATTGGCTAAATTAGGATTATCTTTGGTGAATTCGAGCACTTGCCGCTTCAGTTCTTTCTGTTCATCAGCATGCAGCAAAGGTATGCCGCGAGCCATTTTCATGGCTTCCTCACAACCTCTGCGCGAGAACAAGAAATAAATCGCCGGCAACATGTTGCGAGCAGAAAGACTGCCGAGCACATCACCAGGGTGAGTGTAGAGGCCGCCCATCGGTCTGCGTCTTTTGTCAGACGAGCTATGCTGTGGTTTTTTCTTGCCAAATCTTTGCTTGAGGAAACTATTCACAGCACCGCCTGGTGCTAATAGCGGATAGATTTTGCGCTCGCCAAAATAGTGGAATCGCAATGGCACCGGCCTGAAATCAGAGACCACAAGCTCAGTGGGGCCGTGGGTTTCGTCAATCCAGGTAGTTAGTTCTTGAGCGTTCGCCACTGTAGCCGACAGGCCGACGAGCTGAATATCTTTGGGGGCATAGATGATTGATTCTTCCCAAACCGTGCCGCGGTCGGCATCATTCATGTAGTGGCATTCGTCTAAAACAACGAAAGCGACATCGCGCAAGTTGCGGCTGACGTCACCAAGAATGGTGCCATAAAGCATGTTGCGAAAAACTTCAGTGGTCATCACAACGATGGGTGCATCACGGTTTAGAGAAAGGTCGCCTGTAAGCAAACCAACTTTTTCATCACCATATTTTTGTTTGAGATCGTAAAGCTTTTGGTTTGATAAGGCCTTGAGAGGAGTGGTGTAATAGCACCGCTTGTTAGCCATGAGAGCCATCTCAACGGCGTATTCGGCAACTACTGTTTTACCAGAACCAGTCGGCGCGCATACGATTACGCTCTTGCCTTCTTCCAGGTACTTCATTGCCTCAAGCTGAAAATCGTCAAGCTTAAAAGGAAATAGATGGGCTACGTCGACTTGCACTAGGGGAAGAGTGACTCCAATTGTTAACTGCGGATGTACAAGTATGAATTTTAGCAGTCTCCGCTTGTTAAAACCGCTAAAACCGACCAGTAATCTACTTTGAAATAGGATAATTGCTCGAAATGCATGCGCTATAATTGTCTTTCAACGATTTAGTGGTCACCGGGACGTAGCGCAGGGGTAGCGCGCACCTTTGGGGTGGGTGAGGCCGGAGGTTCGATTCCTCTCGTCCCGACCAATTAAAATGGCTGATAGACGGCTTCGAATATGACCGAATGCGTACTGGTTGACATCGACGGAACGCTTGCCGACTGCGAGCACCGCAGGCATTTAGTTCAAAATGGTAAGCGCGATTGGAAATCTTTCTTATCGCCGGAGATGGCCGCCTTAGATACTTTGAATGAACCAGTGGCCAAGGTGGTCAGGGCTATGGCTCTGGCCGGATACTCGATTATTTATGTCTCGGCCAGGCCGATCAGTCTTAAAGTTGTGACCCGAGCGTGGTTGCAAAAATACAATCTATGGTTTGAGCCAAAGCTGCTGTATATGCGCAAAGACAAGGATAGCCGGGCCGATACTATCGTGAAGCGTGAGCTTTTAAAAGAAATTCGCAAACTGGGTTATCAACCAGTTCTTTCACTGGACGACCGCAATTCTGTAGTCGCTATGTGGCGTGATGAAGGTATTACTTGTTTGCAAGTGGCCGAAGGGGATTTTTGAGGAGCGATTCTGGGATTTAGCTGCCACTACCGGAAGTGCCCGGAAAGTCAGAAATTTATTGATAACCGGAGCCCGGCCAGCTCTCGGCGACATGATTTATAAAAACAACACTAGCAAAAACCGAGGGATCCTTCGGTTTTTGCTTCGACACTAAAAAGAGATCCCAACGGGACCTGGCTGAAACACAAAAATGGCACCGCATTTAGTGCATTTGCCCCTGACTATATAACGGGAACTTTAGCCGCAAATTCCCATCGTCCAGGTAACCACTTCAGGAGCATCTTTATGAACCGCAAAGACAATCATCAAGCCACAGACAATGGTCGCAATCGCGGCGACTATAAAACTGAAAAAGAAACTGTAGACGAGCTTAGAGCAAAGGGCACTCGTGCAAATACCGGCGATGGTCAAGACGATGACGAACAAGACGACGATGAAGACGGCGACGAACAAGATAATCAGTCAGATGATGGTCCAGCTGGAAACAACGAACGTGGCAACCAGAAGGGCTACGGCAAAAATCAAGGTAAAGAGCCAGCCGACAGAGGCACCGGCCACGGGCCACAGGGTGTCCGACATGGCAAACCTTAACTGACGCTAGTTTAAATCAAGCTAACTAGCGAACTCTCGTATACCGACGTCTTTGCGGCAACTGGCGCCCACGATTCGGACATTCAATGTCGTGACCGGAGAAGTAATATTTCCCGGTATTGCGCACGGGCACAATATCTACATGGGGTCGTTCGCTGAGCGGCCCTGTTTGATTGCTCTGAGCGCTTAAAATATTCTGTCTGAATTGTGTGCGAGTAATTGGCTCCACAATGAAAGTAGGCACCGGCACTTCAATCACCGGGGCAACTGCTTCGACGGCAGGCTTAGTTACTTCAGTCGCGCCCATTTCGCCGCGGCTGTAGATATCCAAATCGATGGATGGGATGACATTGAAGATCGGATTTAGATGCACAAACTCGCGAATCTTGATTTTCAAGATTGCCTTGAGGTGATCCTCAAGTTTGTCTAAAGCGATTGGTAATTCGTCTGGTAAGAAGGACATGAGGAAAGACCTCATAAGGCATTAGTAATAGCGGTAATTCGCAGCGGTAAGCCACAAGTGGAGAATGTTAGCAGAGATTAACCGATTGTCAACAAGCTTGCTGCCAAAAAGATACGATTTAATCAAATCGGCTCAGAATGCTAGTTACGGTCGAGGTCAGATCAGCGAATTTCATTAGCGATTATCTCTTTTAACCGCTTTAATCCCGTGTGAACTGCCCTGGATACACCCATTTCCGATAGTCCAAGTACATATGCCGTCTCTTTTTGTGACAGGTCATAGAAGAAAACAAACTCAACAATCTGTCTTGTTCTGTCACCAAGTCTCTTAAGTGCCTGAGTAATCACCTCACGGTCTTCCGAGGCCATGAAATGATCCTGGCAACGACGGTCAGGCACTACATCACACAAAGCGCGTCGGTCGTCTCTATCCTCTTCATCCGGCCCCGAATCTAGAGATTCATAATGGATTCGAGCTTCCCACGATTGCTGCGCTTCCAAAATGTCTTCTACTGAGAATCCTGAATGCTGTGCCAGCTCAGCAACAGTAGGCCCGCGATCAAGCGATTTGGTCAATTTCTCTTCCAGCTGACTCAGTTGTGAGTTCATTTCTGTCAGACGTCTGGGTACCTGCACCAGCGAACAATGATCGCGCAGGTAATGCCTGATTTCGCCCCTGATATAGCAAGTGGCTAAAGTGCGAAAACTGGCTGAGCGCGAACGGTGCGGGTCATAATATTTGATTGCTTTGAGCAGACCAATGGCACCCACCTGCACCAGGTCGTCGAAGCTGTCAGCTTGATACTGACTGTACTTGCGGGCGATTTGTTTGACTAAGGTCATGTGAGTGCGCACCAGCTCTTCAGCCTTAGGCAAGCCGTTGGGACCTGCCCCTTCTACCAAGGCGACCACCGGTTTCATGCCTGAACGCGAAATGCGTGGGCTGACTTGCGCCTGCTCCTTTTCACCGAAACTGTCGCAATCTAAGGCGAGCATGCCGGCGAATGCAGTGCATCCGCTCAACAAAACTTCACTGCTGCTGGGCAACTTATTTATCAAGGTCAACTCTCCCGCAATTTTTATGGAATTACGATTGACCCTGTGCCCTCACTCCTAGCCCATTCTTTCTTCTAGCCCCACACCTTTGTTCCCATGACAACCTCGGGATAAACCGGGGAATAAACACCTCATGCGTCAAAATCACAATGTGGTGATCGGTCGTAACGGCGCAACACTAGCTAAATTGGCGGTTTTGGCTACAATTGCACTAACAGCGAGCAAGATAAATTTTCAATATGAATAAGGCCACCAAATCAATAACTCGATTGAGACTGCTCTGGGCGAAAGTGCCGGCTCAAAAGCAATTGCTCTTTTTGGGTTTGGCTTGCATTGCCGCCTTAGTCACATTCACCGCGCGATTCTGGTTGCAGCGCGCCCAGGAATCAATTAACGATTCAGTCGAACAATTCGGAATGGGATTTGCCCAGGCACTGGCTCGAGGCGGAGCTGAGGCCCTGACTAATTCAGGCAATCTGGAAAGTTTGCGGTATTACATTTTGACCCAGCGCGGCAAAATCAAAGCCATCGCCTACGTCATATATGAAGATATGGCCGGCAATATTTTGCTCGATCCAAACTCAGCAAAAGATCTGAAAAACGTTTATCCCTATTACAAACTCTATAAAGAAAATCCAGAAAACTTCATCGTGCCTGGCCAGAAAGTAAGCCCCAAAGGCTATCGCGCCATCACTCACTTTGTTGTGCCCATGCGCAAAAACAACAAAGATCTCGGCCTTTGCTGGGTCGGTTTAGACAGCGAAGTATTTACGATTTTAGGCACACAACAAGAAACCACAAATTTCTTGATCAATATTTTCTGTCTTGTTGGTGCTCTTGGTGCTCTTGGTGTGTGGGCCAACTATGCCTTGATAAACGGCCCATTACGTACGCTATCACAGGGCGCAAGCCAGATTGCCGCTGGACATTTCGGTCACTTAATTAAGGTGCAACGCGCCGGAAAAGAAATTGACCAACTGGTCAACGCCTTCAATTACATGTCAAATCGCTTGCAACTTTATGACAAACAAAATGTAGATAGCTTGATGGCTGAGCGCAACAAATTCATTTCTGAACGCAATAAGTTAGAACTGGTGCTCATGTCTATTGCCGACGGTGTTGTGGTTTGTGATCGCGACAACAAAGTTCAAATCGTTAACCGGGCCGCCACTGAAATTTTTGATAAAGACGCAACTGATCTGGTTGGTAAACCACTTGTGGTTTGCACGGAAGGCCCTGATCAACCGCAAATTTGCCAGGTGGTGCAAGCCTTTACTGATACTGCCATCGCCCCTGGTGCCTTAGAACCAATCGTTGAACAAATTAATTTGGGTGAACTGACAGTGCGTCTGCACATTGCTCCGATTCTTCTCAACAAAGAATTTTTGGGCTCGGTAATGATTATGCAAGACAATACCAAGCAAGCCGAACTCGAAAAAATGAAAAACGAATTCATGAGCAATGTCAGCCATGAATTGCGCACGCCAATTACTTCAATCAAAAGTTATGTTGACACCCTTTGTAATCACGGTGAAAAACTAGAGCCCGAAATTCACCGTGAGTTTCTCGAGATTATCGACAACGAAGCAGATCGTCTGATGCACCTGGTGAACGACGTTCTCGAATTATCCAAATTCGAAGAAGCCGAACGTGACATGGAAATGGTGCCCATGGATATCCATCGCGCCTGCGAATCTGCCATTCGCTCACTGAACCTCATGGCGCGCGAACGCGGCATTGAGCTTGAATTACAGCCGTATGCAAATATTCCTCTCGCCATCATTAATCAAGAATCTATTGAAAGAGTAATCATCAATTTATTAACGAATGGCATCAAGTACACGCCTGAAGGCGGAAAAGTTGCCATCATCCTAGGCGTCACTGATTCTGAAATTGCCGTACATATTAAAGACTCAGGCATCGGTATACCAGAAGATGCACTGGAGCATATATTCGACCGCTTCTATCGCGTGGAGAAAAAGGTCCACACGATTAAAGGCACCGGTCTTGGCCTCACCATCGTCACCAAGATTTTAGAGAAGCACGAAGGTCGCATTACAGTAAGTTCATCTTTGGGTGAAGGTTCCACTTTCAGTTTCTTTATTCCTTTCTATATTGATCCGTCTTTGAAAATTTCGGCACGCCAGACCGATAGTGGCAGCGATATACCTGATCTTGCCGAAGTTACCGCGGCGGCCGAAGCTCGTAGCTAAACAAAAGAATTTTGGTATCGACGACCGATATAGTCGTTACATATACCCCATAAATACAACCGGCCCCACAGTGGCTACCAGCGGTAGATCCGCTGAACATTAGCAACTTATCCATTTACATAGTGGGTTTCCAAGGATGGTCGTGTTATTATCGTTCCGTTGACAAGGTCTCTATGGACTGGCGTCCGCGGGGCATCTATAAAGGAGGATTGAGCAGTTTTGGTTAGAGCAATCTATCCAGGTTCGTTCGATCCGTTGACCTTGGGCCACCTAGATATCGTTCAGCGAGCGAGCAAGCTCTTCGATGAAGTGATTATGGCGGTGGTGGGTAATCCAGGAAAATCTCCTCTATTACAAGTAGATGTACGCAAGAGACTGATTACAGAAGCGGTAAAGGACCTGAAAGGCGTCACGGTAGGAGAGTTTCAAGGGCTGACGGTAAATTATGCGAAAGAAAATGGCTCAACCATTCTCATTCGCGGCTTACGAGCTATCTCAGATTTCGAAGCGGAACTAGGAATGGCTCAAGCTAATAAACAACTTCTTCCTGAACTAGAAACTATTTTCCTGATGACAAAAGCCGAGTATTCTTTTATCAGCTCCTCGACCGTAAAGGAAATCGCCCGCATGGGCGGAGACGTATCGCAATTCGTTCCACGTTCTGTGAATGATCACCTTAAAGAGCATTTCAGCAGGGGTATCTACCAACAATGACCATGATCACTGCACCGACAGCACAGGCAGCCAACACCTTCAAGCAAACTACGATCTATAAGCACTTAGATCTGCTTGAGCATCTGATTGATGATGCCGCCGGTGTCTACAAATTCAAATTCATCAATGCCGACGATTTCCTCGACGTCCTTGATAAAGCCAGAGCTCGCTTGCCCGAAGAGTTGCGTGAAGCAGCCGACGTGCTGCAGCAAAGAGACGAAGTTATTGCTGAGTCGCAGCGGCGCTCAGAACAAATCATCACCACCGCTCGTCGTCAGGCAGAGACCATGCTGCACGAGTCGGAATTGCTCAAAGCCGTACAAGCTGAAGTTGAGCGCATTCGCAAACAAGTTGTTCAAGAAGTTGAGCAAATGCGTCGCGAAGCACTAGCTGAAGCCGAGCGCATCAGACTTGAAGCCGATGAAGACGCCGCCAAGATTCGCGAAGGCGCTGACCATTATGCTGAACAAGTATTGACTCGCATGGAAGGCGATTTGCAAGGCCTCGCAATACGCGTCACCGAATCACAACAAATTGTCAGAAATGGCCAGCGTTTGCTCGGGCAAGTAAAAAGACACGGCAGCTTGAGCCAACCTCTTGGGCAACCAATGGGTGTTGGACCACAACTGACCGCTCAACAAATTGCTCAACAAATGATGAATGTTGCTCCAGCCGCTCCAATGCCAGCATCTAATGCCGGTCAGAGCGCAGGCACTATGCCGAGTGGATTGACCAGCCCACTTTTGTCAGGTCGTTTCGAATAAGACTTGCTCAAAATCAAAAATTAGAAAGAGGCAGAAATGCCTCTTTCTTTTGCCTGCTGTTGCTGCCAGAAGATTTACGCCCGGGCGTAAATCTTCTGGCAAACATACGGTCAAACGTATCTATTTTTCTACTTCAGGCGTCCCAACCATGGGCCTTGTCAAATCAATCTTGGCCGGATTTGGCTTTAACGCTTTAATTTCAGCTTCAAGGGCCGGACGTGTTTTCTCAAAGCCCGTGTAAACAATGCCGGTGACCGTGCGAATCAACTCATTGGCGCGGCGATCGTTGTGAGGCCTTTGTACTTGCATGGCCATAATCAATTTATGACCGTCAGGAGTTGTTATCACGCCGCAATCACCCACCATAGATCCGATGTCGCCGGTTTTGTGAGCCAGTTTGGCACCAGCAGGAATGCCCTGATTAATAAGGGTGCGGGTTTTAGTACGCCCCATTATGTGACGCATACGGTTGCGCCAGACGTCGCTCATCAGCTCTCCGCGCTCTACGCGAGCGAGAAGATACACCAAGTCGTAAGGGCTGGTCTTATTGGTACCGGCCAGGTCTGCCAGAGGGGCATTGATGACCGTGTTCTTAAGTCCCCATTTGACAAACTTTTTATTGACGGCTTTTTTGCCGCCGAGCAAATCAATAATCATATTGGTGGCAGTATTGTCAGAAATAATGATCATCAACTCGGCCACATCAAGCAAAGGCAATTTGGTGCCGAGAGGTCGCCACTGTAGATGTCCTGACCCTCCAGCCATATGCTCTTGCTTGATGCTCATCACGATATCAGGATCTACTTCGCCGTTGTCGATGGCATTTAGTAGCGCCACAAGTACCGGCACTTTGATCATGCTGGCGGCCGAATAAGAATTAGAACCTTGATAGTCGAGGTAGGCACCAGTGGCAGGGTCTACAGCAAAGACGCCGGGGGTGAGCTTCTTCACCTGACATACGAGGTGCACGCGTTCGCGTAAATTGCTCAGGGGAGTGCTCAGTGCAAATGGTGCGGCTAGAGGCACTTGTATGTGTGCACCGCCGGTAACACCTTCACAAGGACCGGTTAAAGGAATGGCCAGAGACTGACCAATAGTCAAAGCCATAGCTGCTGCCATGGCACGCAGCAATCTCTGCCCTGGTGGCAACTTGCGTTTTTTGCGCACCACTTTGACAGATATTGATTTGGTCGCTTTGTGCCTCAGCAGTGAAACGAAGGGCCTGAACTTAAGCAAGCTAGTCGTCTTTGCTGTGGCGATATTTTTGCTGACTCTGGTTAAACCAGGCGCGTCTTTAGTTTTCTCGGGGGCTTCTAAAGCCATTTTTACCCCTTCGCGAAAAGTGTGCATGTGATACACAAGCGGAAAATATGCGAAACATATACGAAGCATCATCTCTGGTGTGAAATGCGTGATACCAGATGAGCCACCGCTATTCTAACTTAGCGTAAGCGTAAGTCGAGTGCCTGCAAGACCCCAGCGCTAACTTTTAATGAAAGAAAAGAATCTATTCGGCGGCCTCAGCCTCAGCCTCAGCCTCAGATCCTTCTTCGCAATATTTTTCCCACAAGCGTGGATAGACGGCGCGGAAGTAGGCTTTGTCTTCCACATCGAACGGTTCACCGTCTGGTGTCACCATACTTTCTTCACGGAAACGATCATAGATGGCACCATCATTGTTGCGCTCTTCGTAGACTTCGCAAGCAAGAAAGAGGAACTCTTCGCAATCGTCGATTTCTTCGGCATAGGCCAGCGAGTCTGGCTCGGCCAGCGCTGTTTCATAGGTCTCTTTGCCCTTCATAATTAAACCGGCGCGGAAATATTCAAAACCATCGTCCGCCAGTCCGCCGTTCATCACATGAGCCGCACCCCACAGCTCCCACCGATAAGCTCTATCCATCATATGATCCACCATCTCCTGAAAGGCGATGATGTCTTCGTCAGGAGAGTTGTGCAGCAACTCCTTGAGCTTGGCAAGTTGCACTTCACGGTCGCCATCAGCTTCTTCGATGGATGTTGAAATGATGTACCAGAAGCCTTGCTCGTCCATTGAATACCTTCTACTTATTGATCTGGGTTCGTTTGACTACGGGGATAAAACAAATAAAGCATTAGCAAAATTGCCGTAGCCAGACTGACAATATATTTTACCTGGGCGCTGATGTCGGTGCGAGGGGATATAAATCCTTCGATCGAGCCTGCCACCAGCAGTAGGCCAATACAGCCGGCAAAGAGCTGCATTGCCGGTCTGGCCATGAGGCGCAGCGAATCAGCTCTACTGTTTTGCCCGGGAAAGAGCAGCGATTTAGCCAGCAAGAGGCCGGCGCCTCCACTGATAAATATGGCTGACAATTCTAGAACACCATGGCCGGCAATAAATGCCAACAGCTTATCAGCCATTCCATAATATTGGCATACACCAAATACGGTGCCTATGTGCATACCGTTAGTGACTAAGACAAAGACGGTGCCCAGGCCAAATGTAATGCCGAGGGCAAAAGCGGCAATGGCAACGCGAATGTTATTGGTGGCGATCAGACTGGCAATGGCAGGGCTATTGTCTTGCACAGAATCAGTCCACATACGCTTATGCTCGATCATGTGCCAGAGCTCGTCGGGCACCAGAGCCTGCCCCTTTGCCATTTCCATCTGGCCAAAATGTACATCGCGCCGCGCTTCTACATAGCAGCCGACACCAGGGACGACACAAAGAAGAAAAGCTATGAGCACATAGACAATATATTGCTGCACCAGAACCGGAAAGCCTCGATAAACAAATCGCCACAAGCCCGCTAATCGGTCATCGTGAGTTTGGTAGACTTGGTTGTGCGCTTTCACCACGAGGTTATTTAGATAAATCTGCACTTCAGAGTTCAATTTGAGAGCCCGCGCTCTTGATAAATCTGCTGAAGTGGCCCGGTATAAACGCCCCAGCTCTCGCAGCTGCTGTCTATCCAAGCTTTTCAAACCACGATTATCGACGCGTTTGAGCAAATCCTCAAGCTGTTGCCATGCCAACCTTTTAGTTTTGAGCCAGCGCTCCACATTCATCCGATTACGTAAAACCTCAGGTATGCCGCCGACTATGCAACAGCCAGACTACTCTATCTCTACCCCTGAAAATGTGGACTTACACCTGGAAATAGCCGGCCTCGGCAACAGACTGTTGGCGCAACTGGTGGACGGGCTCATCAGCCTCGGCATGGCGCTTCTCATCGTAATCGTGGCCCTGGCCCTCGCCCTGTTAATTAACGCTCTGCCCATGGCCAGCCAGGCCAAGAGTATCTGGTATGCCATTTTAGGCATGTTCTCCGTATTTGTGATCTTCATTTTGATCAATTGCTACTTCATTTTCTTTGAAGGCATCTGGCAGGGTCAGACTCCCGGCAAAAGAGTGGCGGAAATAAGAGTGATTGAAGCCAACGGCCAGCCCATCGGTTGGGGCGGCGCTTTGATTCGCAATCTGCTGCGCATGGTCGATAACCTCATGCTTATTGGCCTGGTAATAATGCTTTTCGATAAAAATGAACGACGCCTGGGCGACATGGCCGCCGGCACCATTGTCATACGCGAGCGTAAAACCGACATTTCCACCACAGAGCTGGCTTTGAGCGGCGGGCCGGGCAATAATTTGCTCGATATCGGTCGCATCACCCCTGCTGAATACGACCTGGTTGTCGATTTCCTCAAGCGCCGCAATTCGCTGGCCAAGTCGCATCGCCCGCTAGTGGCGCAGAAACTGGCTAAATATTTCCAAGAAAAACTGTCGGCTCCAGCTGATGCAAGCGTGGCACCAGAGGCCTACATGGAACAGATTTATCATTCTTATCAAGCGCGAGCCAACGATTAGATAACCGAGTTAGCTAATTGCTATCAGGTCGCGCTGTGGCTAAAAGAACGTTTGTCAATGTCCACATACTTGAGGTCCATCTCGCCGATGTACTCAGCGCGCGGACGAATCAAGCGGTTGTTGGCGTATTGCTCGAGCACGTGAGCGGCCCAACCAGACATGCGGCTGACTGCAAAAATCGGCGTATACAGGTCATTTGGAATACCAAGCATGTAATAAACCGATGCTGAGTAGAAGTCGACGTTTGGATTAAGCCCTTTGTCAGCCTTGACAATCTGCTCAATTTTGTAAGACATGTCGAACCATTTGGTATCACCGGCGCGCTTACCAAGTTCTTCAGACATCTTGCGCAAGTGCGAAGCGCGTGGATCTTCAGTTTTATAAACGCGGTGACCGAAGCCCATCACTTTCTCGTGTTTTTCGAACATTTTGTCGAGATGCGATTCAACATTAGCCAGAGAGCCCATGGCAATCAGCATCTTAATCACTTCTTGATTGGCGCCGCCGTGCAATGGCCCTTTGAGAGCGCAAATACCGGCAGTAATGGCAGAGTGCATGTCGGTCAGAGTTGCCGCAGCAACCCTAGCAGCAAAGGTGGAAGCATTGAGTTCATGGTCGGCATGCAATATAAGAGCGATATCCAGCGATTTGACGCTGACTTCGTCAGGCTCTTTTCCGCCGCTGAGCATGTACAAGAAATTGGCGGCCAGTGAACCGTCTTCTCTTGGAATGACTATTTCTTTGCCGTTTCTTACCAGGTCCCAGTAAGCTACCAGAGTAGGCAACTGAGCTGTCAGGCGAATAGCCTTGCGAATGTTGGCTTCGCGATTATTGTCTTCAGCATCGGCGTCATACATTGAAAGCATCGAAACCGTTGTTCTCAACACTTCCATCGGCAGAGCGTCTTTGGGAAACTGCTTCATGGCTTTGATCACGTCGTCAGGAACGCGACGGTTGGTTTTCAAAGCCTTGGTCAGGGTATTCAGCTCTTCTTTGCTCGGAAGATGACCGTACCAGAGCAAATGGATAACTTCTTCAAAAGTTGAATGCTCCGCCAGATCGTGAATATCGTAACCATGGTAAATAAGTCTACCTTCCGTGCCATCGACAGCACAAATGGCTGACTCGGCTGCTACTACGTCTTCCAGACCGCCTTTGCCCATGACCAGATCCCCAAAATAAGTACGAACTGAGCATTTTTATACACCAAATGACATCAATCCTCAGGCAAACCATAGCCTTATCTTCATGTCTAAGACCCAGCAAGGAAACCAGCACTTGTCAAAGGCAAAATTAAGCGCTACGGCAAAACTCTACGGCCGGGCGCAGAAAAGTCACTCAGAACAGCAGCTAGCCTACCTGCGCAAGGTGGTAAGGCGTCTGAGAATTGCTTTGCCGCAAGCTAGTCAAGCGCCATCTGCAAGCTTGAGCACAGGTTTAAATCAAAACGATGTCCATGGGCAAATCAGATTGCCGGTCAAAATCCTCGCCCACCTTAATCTGGCTATAAGGGGAATAGTGCCGAGCGATTTGGCAGATTCAGAGCTAAGCAAGGGCCTGCTGAGCCATTTAAATACGCGATATTTTGATGCAAAAGGCCACGTCAGGCTCATTGGCGGCGCATTTTCCACAACCTTTACGCGTCCTTTGACGATCACTAAAGCCGACTGGCCGGGTTCATTGGGCGATCTGCTCAAGCATGTGGATAGTTGTTTAAGAGATCGGGGAGCAGCAAAAAAGTCGCGCCCTAGCGAACGCTTTAAAGAATTGGCCGGCAATCGCCTGGCAGTCGGATGGGCGCAAGAAGCGTTAGCTGGTGAACTGACGCAAGTTTTTACCCCTGAGGCCATCGGTCAATTTCTCGCTGGCGAAGTGCTTCCCGAAGGCACAGACTGCCCCAGCGCACAGATTCTCGACCCGGCCTGCGGAGCCGGGCACCTTGTTATTCCTGCAGCAGAACGCTGGCTGGCCCTGCAAGAATTAGATAGAGAAACTGTCGTCGCTGCTCTCAATAGCCTCTTAGCCGAAAAAGTTATTGGCTTAGATATAGAGCAAAATCTGCTACAGCTTTGCGGATTTTCACTTTATCTCCTGGCCCACGACACTCTGGCACAATTTTTCAGCTCGGCCGATGCAGCAGCCGAGAGCGAAATTGGAAGCAAAATTGAAGTTGATTTATCAATGCCACAACTTTTTTTGATAGAAGGAACCGGCGGCAGCTTGCAATTGGGCGCAGGTAGTGAAGTTGGGTCAATGGTTGATTTAACGGGAGTCAGGCGCGCAACCTCAGAGCTTCCGGCAAAGTATGCTCAAATCATTATGAACCCACCGTACCTCAGTACGCGCACTATGGACAGTGCCACTGCTTTATTTTTGAAGAAACATTTTGCTGACTGCGCCGGTGATCTCTATACGGCATTTATAGAACTGGCAATCCGACTGTTGGCACCAGGTGGACGACTGGCAACTATTGTGCAGCAAAGTTTTTTATCAATCCAACGCTACCTTAATTTTCGCTTGCGCTTGATTGAGCACTGCCACATCGCCTCTTGTTTGACCCTTGGGCATGGCAGCTTCAGCTCGCGCCCGGGCGAAAAAGTGAACAGCTCCCTACTAACACTTGAGCGCAAAGAAAATTTGGCAGAGAGAGAAACAAGAACACTAATTTACGGGCAAATAGATATGAAATTTTTGCCCCGCCGACAAAATTTGAACAGCGTCGACGAGACCGAGGCACTAAATATAGTGCGACTGATTAGCGGAAATCCGTTTGCATTCGATTGCCCCAAACAACTAGCGGCACTTTTCGCAGAACATTTGCCGCTGAACCAATCCGAAGGAATTACTATCACCAACGGGCTTTTCACCTGCAACAATAAGCATTTCGTTCGCCTTGAAGAAGATATTGCCCCAGAAGACAAAGCAAAATATGTCGTTTATGATAAAGGCGGTGGCCAGAAGTGGTATCACAAAACCAATCATCGCTTGCGCTGGCAAAACGACGGCGTCGAAATTCGAGAATACCGCAAAGCCCGCGGACAATCGTATATGTTGCCCGGTGAAGAATTTTATTTCAAAGCAGGAGTGACCTATTCTTATATCGGCACTACCGGCTTCAAAGCCCGCTTGTTGAGCGAAAATGCTGTATTTGATATCGCCAGCTCAGCACTGTTTTCGCAAAAAACTGACCTGATGTATTTGCTCGGTTTTCTCAATTCTTCACTGGTGATTTATTTGCTGGGAGTGCTAAACCCAACAGTGAATTTTCAGGTCGGCGATCTCAGACGTCTACCATTTAAGCTGCCTTCGCCAGAACTGGAAAGCAATGTAGCAGCGCTAGTGGCTCAAGCCGTGGCCTTAAGCCGTTATCTGGAAGAGAGTGGGCTGCTTGAAAGTAACTCCGAGTTCGGCTTAATAGCAGAACAGGAAGCGGCTATTCAAAACAAAATTGACAATTGCATCAGCGATCACTATGCAATCTCTGAAAACAATCGCGCGCTCATTGAAGCAAATAATTGGGTGACGAACAGTCGCTATTCTTTGCTTTGAGTTTCGCAAGGAGTCGAAGGCGAACAATCACATTTTTTGCCTTCTTCGTAATTTGTGCAGCAACAGCAGCAGCAATCGCATCCCTTGCAAGGCGTACAGTCTTTCCCGTCGCAGCAGCTTGCGGGGCAGCACTCTTTAGCCATTTCTTCTACTCCTTCTCACCGACTCTCTAATAAATCATCTTAACAGCTCAATGGTGTTATGGCTTCTTCTCGGCCAGGCGACGCAGCCACCAGCGGCGCAAAGCCACAATCGACCAGACGGCTTCTACCATGCCAAAAGGCCAGGCACCCTGCAAAAAGCCGTAGATTGACGCTAATACGCACGATATGGCGAACAGCAGAACAAAAATTGTGGCCCGCTCTTCCAGGGCGTAAAACAAAAGCATCAAGACTACGGCAACCAGTCCATACAGTGTTAATCCATCGAGATGCATGGCGCCTGAACTCCTAAATGCGATTATCTTATATTCTGCCCGCGTGCGCAGCAGAAAGCAACCGCTCAATAAACCGCTCAAAACGTCGCTCACCGATGGGGGTGAGGCCTTGAGCTCAATGGAACCACTTTTGCTTTCAACAGGCAGAGATACTGACGATTTAGCAGATCTGGTGCTGGAGCTTGCAACCGAATCGGTCTCATTTCACAAAAGCATGCCACCGGCATTCGTTGAAGCGCTATCAATTTTGATTCGCTCGATGAATTGCTATTACAGCAACTTAATTGAAGGCCACTACACCCATCCGGTTGATATCGAACGGGCGCAAAAAAAAGACTATAGCGCTGACCTGCAGAAACGCAATTTACAGCTGGAAGCAGAAGCGCACGTGGCAGTCCAGACGTGGATTGATGAAGGCGGTATTGCTGGACAAGTAACAAGTTTAGAAAACCTGCAATTGATTCACCGAAAGTTTCACGATCTCCTTCCAAAAGAATTATTGTGGGCCAAAGATCCGCTCACAGAAAAAAAGACAGAAGTTATTCCCGGCGAACTGCGGCGTCACGACGTCAAAGTGGGCAACCATCTAGCAATAAGCCCCGGTGACGTGCCAAGGTTTATGCAAAAATTCGATGAAGTATATGGAAACTTAAATAAGTCTTCTGGAATTCTCGCTGCGGCAGCGGCGCACCACAGGCTGCTCTGGATTCACCCTTTTCTTGACGGCAATGGTCATGTTGCACGGCTTATGTCACACGCATTTCTACTCAATGCTGTTGACTCTGGCGGCCTCTGGTCAATAGCTAGAGGCCTGGCCAGGCAAGAAAAACAGTATAAAATTCACCTTGCTCAATGCGATCAGCCTCGTCGGGGAGATCTTGACGGCCGAGTGGCTCTGAGCGAAGAAGCGCTGCAATCATTCACAAGATTTTTTCTGCAAACGTGCATCGATCAAGTCAAATTCATGAGGTCTTTAGTTCGGCCCGATCAGCTGCGAATGAGAGTTCTCGCGTGGGCAAATGAAAAAATTTCCCAACAGACTTTGCCCCCAAGATCTACAGCGGTTTTAGAGCCGCTGCTGATTCGCGGTCAGCTGCCACGGGGAGACATTCACACTATGCTTGACGTAAGCCCGGCAACGGCTCGCCGAATTATCTCGGCGCTCACCGCACACGGCGTCCTCGTTTCAGAAAGCACGCGCGCACCTGTTCAACTGGCATTCCCGGCAAAGCTTGCCTCAAGTTGGCTACCTGGTTTGTTTCCAGATTTGGATGCAAGCTAAATAACCATTTCAAATGTTTCGCGCAAAATGCAACCAGGCGCCGATTTTTGGTGGCTCATCAGTTATCCCGCCAATGTTTGGCCCTAACCTCGCGGGCAAAGCGAAATGTCGAAATCAACCTCCCCTTGGGTATATGCATTATGAATTGCGGATTTATTGCAAATGCCCAAAGGGAATGGCGACCTCTCGATAAAAACTAATGCCGGCGCAGCCTTAAAGACTGAACTGGCCGACGTCTCACGTGCAGAAGCGGAACGCAGTCTGCTGAGAATCGCCGTCGATGCCGTCACCGAACCTTACCACCATCAGGCGGCCGCTAAGAAAAATCTCGAAACCGCTGCTGCCCAGCTGACTGCCAATCCCGCGCAGTCGCCGCAAAATATTGAACTCGCTAGAAAAGCTATTATTCAAATTGAAGCGGCCAGGCAAAATGAGCTGGACGCCTATAAAATTACGTCCGGTGCAGCCAAGACCCTCGGCAGTTTTTCCCGGGGCAAGTTTGGCCTGCTCGTAGCGGGTAGCATTTACGCCCTTGACCAGGCCAAGCCTGACTCTCACATGCTTACTGATGCGGCCTGGGGCTTTGCCAAAGGTGGCGCCATGCGTGAAACGGTATCGAAAATCGCCACTGGCGGAAGCGGACCGGCAATGATGTCGCTCAAACTGGGAGTTGCCAGCCGCATTGTCGACACGTCACTGACAAGAACCACCTATCTGGATGGAAAAGGTGAATTGACCGGAGGCTCATTCGGCTCCGGTCTGCTCAAATCTGCTGAAGGCGCAGTTGATCCAATTGCCTTAGGAAGTGATGTGGCCACGGCTGGATTTGCCCACGGCATGTTCAAGCTGGCCCCTCAGCAACTGACCGGCAATACTTTTAGGGCCATGACTACAATGAGTTTCACCAGGGGTTTTGCAGGGGGGCTGACCGACGAGGGCCAGAGCCAATATCTCAACGGAAAACTTGACCTTGAACGACTGGCGCTGTACCCGCTCGCCTCTGCACTCTCCACATCGCTTGCAGCGGCACCCGGCAACCAGAGACTTTACGCACGCAATTATTCTCTAGAAAAAGCGGCCACAATTCGAGACCGTGAATATAAATTAGTTGCCCTGGCACCGGCAGATGTAAAAGCGATTGCCCGAGGCGGCAACAAAGTAATTGAGACCACCGTCAAGCCAGTGGGTGAAGCAATGGCGAAAGGCGAGCCGGAAAAACTTTCCATCAGCCGAGCGAATGTCCCTGTAGATTGGATTTCTGCTGCGGCCAACGCTTTTAAACGCAGCGGCAAAAGCTCGAGCGATGAAATTAGATTTGTCAGTCGCCCAGGCGGTGACGCTAATGCACCATGGCAGCTCACCATCGACAAAAGCGCCAGCACAATTTCTCAAATTATTGCTCGCAATTCCAATTACTATCAGGGCAAAGATGTGGCCCCTCACTTGAAAGACTTTAAAGAACCAGTCAGAGGATTTCTCGGCAGCGGCTCAGAGAGCGGCGCATTCAAGCTGTCCAATGGCGCCGTGTTAAAACTGGCAAGCTCGTTTGGTTCAGAAAAGCTCAGCGACTGGGGCAAATTGCCTCATGATGCCCGAGTGATGTACGGACCGACAGTGATGAATAATCTGACTCCTGGATCTTTCCGCCACGTCACTGCACACTCACTGCTATTGCAAGAGCCGCTAAAGACACCAGTCAAGGAAGTTCAAGCCGAGGCACTGCGCACACAAATGGGAAAAGATGGAGTTAGTTTCCACGACTATAACTTCCGCATCATGGGTGATCAAGTGAGCTGGGCGGTTGATCAAGTCGGCATCAATGCTCATGGTAAAACTGTAATGCTCGACTATGGTGCCAGAAGGCAATTTAATAAGTGAACTTGGCGGCAAGACTAGCTATTGTGGTTGATAACACCAGGCGCTTTTGAGTCGATGGAGTTCTTACCGGTTAACATCAAGATGGGCGATGTGCCACCATTTTTGCGGTAGCATATCGACAGTAAAATTCTCATGAGCGAGCCAGTCTCGAACCAGACTGCAAAGCTTTTTATCATCGTCCGCTAGAAGCATTCGTGCCATAACGAATAAAGATATCAGCTAAGCGCAGTCGGTACAACAGTGGTCAAGCTATTACAATAGCAAGCGCAAACACACGCGCCGCCTGGAGAGAATTATGGGAGCTGAAACAGCTGCAGCAGAAGCGATCAAAAAACAGGCCAAAGAGGTCTCAAGAGTCGCCAAAAAATTCAATTTTCAAGAACTGTCACCAAAAGTAGCCAAATTGAAAGCAATGATTGAAAAAGCCAACAAATTACCCGGCGCCAATCCAGATATAGATCCCGAAGAATTCGAATATCCTTTTGAAAAGCAAAGTGCTTACCTGCGCGGAGACAAAGGGGCTGAAGTAATCGCGAAGATCGAAGCAGAAGCGCCGGCACATAAGTGTGCTTGCGAACCAAGTAAATGCCAGTGTTCTTCTTCTGACGAAACCATCGCGTCAGCTGACGGCCTGCGCTGCAACTTTTGCAATGATGCAATTGCCATGGGAGGCGTGCTGCATACAAGTGAAGCCACCGGTGTAAAAATGTGCGCCGTTTGTGCCCGCATTCTCTGGGAAAAAGTGCGCTTAAAGGAAAGCGTTGGTTACGCTGTTATCAATCTAATCGAAGATGCCAGCTCCGAAGCTGATCCTCCTTATTTTCAGTTCAAGCAGTCTCTTAAACATGTAGAAGAAGCCGAGCAGAGAATGGCAGCTTTTCGTAGCGTGCAGCGAGCAAAATCAGGCCGCGAATAACTTTGCTAGAGCGATTCAACTAATTAAGTTCGATTGGCACCACACCGCCAACTGTTAAGTGCAAGTCGAAGTTGAGGCCGGCGGCAATCTTCTCAGCATCAAAGTCGACATGGTCAAATTGCAAGGCTCGTGCCATCACTTTGACACCACAACGTTCAGCCGCTCTTAATGCCTGGCCATACAGCGGGTCGATGGCATCCGCAGGGCGAAAACACTTGGCGTCGCTGCGACCAATTAAATAAAACTGCGCCGCACCGTAACCACCGGCAATGGCACTGCTCAAAGTGGATAAATGTTTGCGGCCGCGCTCTGTGCGCGAATCAGGAAAGAGTGCAAGCCCTTCCTGCCAGAGCGTTGTCGACTTGACCTCAACATAACAGTGAGCGCTATCAGCGGCCTCATTGCTCAAGCGAAAATCAAAGCGGCTGTCGCCGAAAACCTGTTCACTTTCAATTTGAGTAAAGGTGCTGAACTCAGTCAGGGTACCAAGAGAAAAAGCCTCTTTAAAAAGACGATTGGCCAACATGGTATCAATTACCACTAGAGAAGTTGCGGTCTTAACCAGCTTCAGGCTCCAGGCTAATTTGCGCGACGGATGCGGACAGTGGTTGAGGTATACGGTCATGCCGGGGTCGCTCAGCCCGGTCATTGCGCCCGGGTTGGCACAGTGCGCAGTAACAACCGTGCCATCTTTTAACCGCACGTCAGCCAGAAAACGCTTGTAGCGTTTCTCCAGTTTTGCTTGCACCAATTCTGTGAGAATCATTGCTGTCGACTACAAACTAATCGGCGACGCTGGTGAATAAAAATGCCGACGAGCTATTAGACGGACCCTGGTGGTGCGCCGCAGCGATAGGTATGCCACTGAGCACTGAGACAGTCGCTGCTTCCTCTGCGTGCTTGCCTTTCATCCAGGCAATAAGAGCGGCGAAACCGGTTTTCTGCTTTTTAGCTTTAATACGTGTCTTAAGCCGTTCCAGAAGATCTTTATTGTCTACCGATAAGCTGACAATTTTAAAAGCACCGCTTTGATCAGCTACTCGCCAGGAAAGCATTTCTTCTTTTTTACCGAGCAACAATTTGGTGCTAACTAAAATGTCGCCGCCATGAGTGTTCTCGCCCTGAAAAATTACTTTACCTTTACCGAAAATTTTACGCCAGCGCGGATAGTATCGTTTTTCCACCAGGCCTTTGAGCGTGCCGACAAATTCTTTGCGTTGCGACGCGGTAAGGGTGCTCCAGTCTTTGCCCAGACAGCGAGAAGACATTTCTTGATAGTCAATAAAGCTGGAAGGAGTGGTGGCGACAGCCGACTCAAAAGACTGCAACAAGTGCTCTACGGCCAATCGGGCTGAAGGGCTGGCCGCTTGTGCCGGCAGGCAAGAAAATAAGGCTATGCCCGTCATGATTGCGCAGGTGATGCGCGCGGGCATAGTTCTTGTCAAGTGCGCCTCCGGTAAGTGCTATGCAATGCGCTAGATTGAGGCCTTGCTGCGGATTAGTAAGAATCGAGCCAGCATTAGTGCCGCTAGAGCCCAACCCGCCAGATAGAGGATATCACGAGTGTAGTCAGCAGGAATACCCAGCATCACCCCTTTAGTGAGGTCGGCGGCGTAGTACATAGGCAATGAGGTGGCTAGCTGTTGTTCCCAGCCTGGCATAGCTTTCACAGGTGTGATAATGCCCGAAACGAACATCAAAGCTACCCCTAAAATCGAAACTGTCATTGTATAAATTCTAATGGTTTTAAGCACACAAGCGAAACATAAGCCCAGGCAGGCGAAAGTAAAGACAGACAGAAGCGTGGCGCCAAGCAGGCCAAAGAAGCTGCCCCCCAGAGTGAACCCCACTATAGGGGCTGTTATGGCCAGTGAGAGCCAGAGCACCAGAGCCGCTTCCAAAGTAACAGTGGTTGTTTTGGCGATGATAGCGGCGTCCAGGCCACCGGGAGCGTACACAATCTGCCGATAAGTGCGTTCCATCCATTCGTAAATCCAGCTAAACCCGACATTCATCGAAGCCAGAACATAGCAAAGATAAGCGGTGAGGCCTGAGGTGATGTAGTCGCGCAGACCAAAATTGACTTGAAAAAGGGCGGCTGAGTGCAGAGGAATATTGAGTTCCTCGGCACGCTGGGTCAGCACGGCAAGCAGTCCCATGGCAATTTGATCGTCGATCAAAGGGTTATTGCCAGAAGATAGAATCTGTACTGAATCTTCTAATGGATCTTGCGAAACATTAGCCAGAGCGACAATTTTCTCGTGAGCAAGATCGCCTTTTGCTTCTTCCAGATCGTCGTACACTTTCACCCGGAAGCGCCTGGTATCGGTCAGGTGCTTCGAAAGTTCGCTAATGCCGGCCGGGTCATATAAACCAAAAGGCATATCGTTAGCACCAGATATGGTATTGCCAACGCAAACTAAAATTAAAATGGCGAGCAATACGCTGGCAACAAAATAGAGTGGCCGCCTGGTCCACTGCAAAATGTCTTTATACATGATGGCAAATATAGAGGCGATCATACGGGTTGCTCGCTTTTCAAATCTTTTGAGACTGCCAGAAAAACTTCTTCCAAATTAGGTTCACCGGTGGCAAATTTGACGAATGGAATTTTCTCGCTCTGCAACCAATCAAAAATTTCTCGATGATAATGTTCGCTGTCGCCTTCCGGTTGGCTCAAATAAATAGTGTTGCGCAATTCATCCAGCCTTATCTCTACGTCAAACTTTTCCTTGACAAAAGCCAGCGAGGTCGCTAATTGCGCCGAATCAACAGCAAAATCTTGAGCCAATTTTATGGAGATGCCGCGCATGCCCTTAATGCGTCTGGCCAGTTCAGAAACTGTGCCCTCTGCGGTCAACTTGCCATCGCGGATAATACCAATGCGATCGGCTAACAGTTCGGCCTCTTCTAAGTAGTGAGTAGTAAGTAAAATCGTCACACCGGCGGACTTCAGCTCTTTTAGCGTGGCCCAGATGAGCCTGCGCGAAGCCGGATCAAGGCCGACTGTGGGCTCATCCATGAACAGCACTTTCGGCTCGTTAATCATGGCGCAGGCAATGGCCAGACGTCGCAGCATGCCACCAGAAAGACTGTGAGTGCGGTCATTAAGTCGGTCAATTAAACCGGCCCGACCTAAGAGTTTTTCAATGCGCGCCTCGCCTTCGGCTTTGGCCAGACCATACAGGTTGGCAAGAAACTTGAGATTCTCATAGGGAGTAAGTTCCTGGTAGAGAGCAAGGTCTTGCGATACGGCACCAAAGCATCCCTTTATATTCTCCGGCTGTTTCAAGCCACTAAAACCACAAATGAAGAACTCACCTGATGTAGGTGCAAGCAGCGTAGTAAGCATGCTGATAGTTGTGGTTTTACCAGCGCCGTTGTCTCCCAGCAAAGCGTAAAGCTCACCGGGATAAATGCTCAAGTTGAGCTGATCTACTGATGTTCGCGCGCCAAAGCGCTTGGTCAAATTTAGAGCACGTACAGATGGCTCAGGAGCACTCTGTGACGGAGCGGAACTTAGCAACTTAGGCCTTGTGATTCCTGATTTGGCGAGCCGCAAGCTTTCATCAAACTATCGATGTGCGCTACTTTGAAAACTTTATAAACCGGATTTTGTACGTTGACAAATGTCACCGTCGATTTAAGCGAGTCGGCTCGCAAAAGAAATTCTTCCAGCCATTCAAGGCCATCAACACTGATAAAGGGGCAACCGGAAAAATCAAATTCAATATCGGTATTGCCGCGGGCCAGCTTCTTATCGACTTCATCCATGCCGCGTTCGAGATCACCTAAAATGCGAATCTTTTCTAGTTTTCTTTCTTTCAAGGGCTCGGCCATGATTTCCTCAGCGTCTTAGAGTCAGGTGCAGTTACAAGCTTGGTCTTTCTATGGGCGCATAGGCAGTTATAAATAGCTGTGCCACTTCAGGGGCCAAAGTATAACGAGGGTTAGTGCGAATACTCATATCGCCGCAAGCAATCTCAGTCAAATCTGGAATGGCTGCCATATAAGCATCCATCGGGATGCCCAGCTCTGCCACAGAAAGGGCCTGATTAGCCAGTTTAGCCAGATCATAAATAGCCTGGCGTAATTTTTGCACCAGACGGCGACGACCAATTTCTTCATCTTCACCAGGCTGCAAATCGTCTTTCAAGCCAATGAACTGAGCCGCTCTGGCATATTTACGATCGGCAATCCAGAGTGGATAGCAAGGCACAGAAACAAATTTGGAAGGAATCTGAGCGTTGTATTCAATGGTGGAGAGCAAGAATGCCGCGTTGGCTCTGCCGTGTGGAATCTCGAAACGAGCACCTAAAGCGTGAGCCAGTGCGTGGTTGACCCCTACGGAGGCGTTGGCGATGGCCATTCCAGCTAAAGTGGCGGCATTGTGCAACTTGTGACGATGCACAATACTGTTGGGATTTTTCAAAGTCTCAGGCAATGATTCGAATATCAAGCGCAGCGCTTCAAGGGCCAGCCCATCGGTATAGTCTGAAGAGAATGTAGAAACAAGCGCCTCAAGAGCGTGAGTGAGCGCATCAAATGCGGTATCACCGGTTATATCGGCAGGTAAACTGCGAGTCAGGTTTGCGTCGATAATGGCGATATCAGGCAACATACATTCGTCTATCAGTGAAATCTTGCGATGGCCGTCTTTCAGTACGGCAAAAGGCGTCACTTCAGAACCGGTGCCAGACGTGGTCGGAATAGCCACCAGTTGAGTTTTCATATCTTTGGGAAACTCAATCATGCGATGGTGGAAATCAAGGAAATTGACTGCCACTTCAGAAATTTTCAGTTCAGGATAATCGTAGAAAAGTCGGATGATCTTGGCTGCATCCAGCACCGATCCACCACCGAGGGCGATAACCGTATCTGGCTTGCTGCGCCTCATTGACTCCACCACTCTTTGCAAAGTAGCAAAATCTGGCTCTGGCCCCATGTCTGCAAATACATCAACGTGACAGTCTTGCGGCAAGCGTTCGGTCACCATAGCCAGGTGGCCGCGGCGCGAGGCGCTGCGCGAAGTAATGATAAAAGCGCTCTGGCACTTGAGATTGCGCAAGTGATCGATAGAACCGGGGTTGATATAGATATTTTTTGTGGTCTGGAAACTTATGACGTAATTACGTCTTCGAGGCACGCGCTTGAAGTTGATCAGATTTTTGATGCCAACGTTATCAGTGGTGATATTGCCGCCGCCAGTACCGCAACCAAAGCTCAAGGTTGTATTGAGGTGATTGTAGACGCCGCCCAGTCCACCGATAGAAGCTGGAGAGTTGACGATAATGCGTCCGGCATTGATTGCTTCAGAATAACGCTCGATGACATCGTCGTCTTCGCAGAAAATTCCCGCAGTGTGTCCGGTGCCGCCGGCGTAGTTGATGTCGAGAGCCTTGTTAATGCCCTCGTTTACAGAATCAACAACTACATAGCCGAGCACAGGCATCAATTTTTCGATAGCCAGTGGGTGGTGTCGCAATTCGCCCAGCAAGGGGCAAAGCAACATTTTAATTGGAGTAGTGATATTGAGCCCGGCCTGATCAGCAATCAAATTAGCTGGTTGACCGACCAATTTATAGTTGATGCCACCATTGCGCGGATCAACAATCAAATTGCTGACTTTCTCTACTTCATCTTGGGAGCAAACATGGCAGCCCAGGCGCTTAAATTCGGCAATAATTTCGTCACTGATTTCTCTATCAATGACAAGAGTTTGTTCAGACGGGCACTCAGTGCCATTGTCGAAAGTCTTAGAAATGATAATGTCCATTGCAGCCGAAGCTACATTGGCACTCTTGTGTACATAAACCGGCGTATTGCCTGGTCCTACACCTAGAGCCGGTTTTCCCGAGCTGTAAGCGGCTTTAACCATCGCCTGACCGCCGGTAGCAAAAATCAAATCTACTTCAGGGTGGTGCATGAGCAGTTCGCTGGTGCGCCTCAAGCGTGACGATTTGTCTACCCAGGTAATAAATCCCTTGGGCGCACCGGCCTCCAGTGCCGCTTCATACATAATTTTGGCGGCGAAATTAGACGATTCGGCCGCCATTAGGTGAGCGCTAAAAATAACAGTGTTGCGTGTTTTGGCACAGCAAATGCTTTTGAAAATAACCGTTGAAGTTGGGTTAGTCACCGGTGCCAGGGCAAAGATAACGCCCATGGGCTCAGCCACTTCCACCATATTGAGGTCTGGAAATTCGCGAGTAATACCGACGGTGCGTTTGTCTTTAATCTGGTGATAGAGAAATTCAGACGCTACCAGATTTTTTAAAATCTTATCTTCAGTCACACCCATGCGTGTTTCATTATGGGCCAGTAGAGCCATTTTGCCGGCATTCTCGATGGCTGCGGCAGTCATCGCCCTGACTATTTTATCGACTTTTTCTTGCGAATATTGAGTGAAAACCGCTGCCGCAAGACGCGCCTGGCGCACTAAATGATTGGCGCGTTCAGTGAGCATGAGCTCTTGATCTGAGGATACTGTCATTTTATTTCTCTGAAAATTGTTTCGCCGTCAGAACAGATTATGATGGCATAGCCGCATGCAGACCAAATCTGACAGGCAGAGATTATCAAGTGTATGATAAAAACCGCATCTATAAGATAGAAGGTTAAGAAGCCTAATTAAAACTTATCCAACCTGCGGGTTATGGCCGTACCAGGCGGGGTGGGGCAATTACGCAGAAGGGTATGCTTTTTATGGTATAAACACCTTTGCATGTCAAGCGGAAAGGCATACAATTGCCGTGGCGTTGGACAAATAGAAAACTGGCAAAGAATTTGAAAGAAAAACTGACAATCAAAAATGTGGTCGCGCCCGGTGTCAAAACGTTTAGAGCGCTAATGGCCCTCACTCTGCTCATTTCAGCTCAATCGGGCAATGCTTTACCGGCCTCTGCGCAAGACTCGTACGGACGTCCCAGCAAAGATTTCACTCACCGTAAACGGGTGATAGCCCCGAGTTCTGAAAACAACCGGCGTATAGACTATCAGGCCCTGCCAGGCCGCGATTCGCTAATGCTGCCCAATTACGCACCTAAATTTCCACCACTGGGAGCCGCTCAAAGTGATTATTCTGGCCAATCAAGCTCGCAAAATAGTTATGCCAGCGCCCTTCCTGCCAGCGAACCCGAAGCCCTGAACGCACATGCACAATCTCTCAGTACCGCAAGGACAGCGAGAAAGCCCTTCACCAAAACCAGTCGGGTTGGAATAGTGCCGCCGGCACCACCAATTAAATCGTCGCTACTGCCATCGAGCCTCACTCATGATTTAGACAAACCAACAGCCGGCGCCAAAAGCAGCGGCACATCTACAACTGCATTAAGTTCGCAAAAAGTTATTCAAATCAAAGCAGAAGCGCAGGCCTTAGTTAAAAAAAGCAAGGCGGGCGAGGCCCAGACTTTGCTTTCAGGATACGTGAAACATCATCCTGAAGAAAAAACACTAGCTGCCGAACTCAGTCGCATCTCTCTTAGTCGCGCCCAGAGCAGCGCTAAGATTGGTAATCACGACGCCGCCGTGCAACAAGCACGCCTGGCTGTCATACATGGCGACAGCGTACCTGAGGTAGCTCTGGCTGCCCACAGCACTTTGAACAGTAGCCTGCACAAAATCGGTGTCAAACCTAATCAGGCCGAATCACGTCTAGAAATGGGCAGCAAGCTCATGGATGAAGGTCGTTATCAGGAAGCCGAGGTGGAATATAAAGCTGCGGCTAAGCTGAAACCATCTGAAGCTGCCTATCTTGGCGCCGGCGGAGCGGCCATGAAAGAAGGGCGCAAATTACAGGCCAAAGCGCTCTTTCAAGAAGCGCTTGAGCTCAACCCTGACTCACAGCCCGCTCTTAAAGAACTGGGTATTGCTCGCTATCTTTTGAAAGATTATGTGGGTGCCAACGCAGATTTGACACGCGCTCTAGTACTCAATTCAAGCGATCAAGAAGCGGCTAAAGTCTTAATTGGATTGTGGCACGAGCAAGTAGCCAGCCGTCCTCACGATGCCACGTCGCATCTTGGCCTGGCCAGGGCCTATCAGGTAGCCGGTGACTTGCCGGCTGCTCAAAGCGAATATAAAACGGTAGTGAAAATCGATCCGCACCATCCTAATTTGTCGGCAGCCAGACAAAGTTTCAAGCTGGCCTTCGCCAGACAGGAAGCGCGTAAGGCCTTTGAACTGGCGCAAACTTTAGAGATGCAGGGCTCCATTCCCAGCGCGTTTCAAAAAGCCAGTGACGCTGTAGCCTTTTATCCATCAGATGTGCGATATCAAAATTACCGCAAAAAATTGAGCGACATGCTTGGTGCCAATGCCAATAACGGTGGTGTAGCTCAAAGTATGGCACCGGCTTTTGTTAATCAAAGGCCGGCAGAAGACGTTGCCATGCCCCAATCTCCAGTAATGGAAGCTCCTCCTGCCAGCGCTCTTCCCACAGCACAGGCAATAGGCATTGCCCCAGAAGCGGCAGCAGCCGCGGCCATTTCCAGTGCGCAGGCAGCAGACCCAGCTGCATCTGCCGGTCTATCGACTGATCAGCATGTTTCGAGCATCTCGAACTTTTTGACTAGCATGCGAGATTTTAGCCTCAAGCAACAAAATCAGATCAAGCAATCTGAAGAATTCCAAGAAGTGGTGCTTGATACCATTGGCAATAACGGCGTGCCTATGGTCAGAACTACCAAATCATTATTGCCTTCTAGCCTGTCAGCAAACAGCAGCTTGCCGCCCGATGACAGCGACCTGTTAGGACCGGCCGCAGCCGCCGGAGCCGCTACCTCGTCTCAACCGAAATCTGCTGCCGACGCACTGAAAGCAGCGGTCATGGCTTTAGGGAATACAAAAGGCCTGGGAGCCGTCTCGACTACTGAAACTGCTGCAGTCACTGCCGCAGCCGACAATGCGGTTGCTGCTTCAGAAACCGTTGTCGCAGCACCCACTAGCTTTGCCAGCTTCGCAGCCCAGGCAAGAAATGCCTACGCCACCAATGGCGCCGCATCAGTGGCAGCACTGACGGCTAGATCGGCACCGGCAATGTTCAAAGGAAAATATGCCACCGTAAATAAACAAGACGTGGTTAGCGCCATGCAAAAAGCGGCCAGTCGTTACAGCGGCAAAACCGCGGCAGCGCCGCCTCCCTCTCCAGCCCCAAGCGGAGCCCCGGTTGACCTTCTTCCACCGGTAGCGCCGCAGTCGCTCGCCTATCAAATTCCCAGTCAACAAGACGCGCAATTAAATTCGCTACAGAACAACAATCAGCAATTGCAAGCACAACTGACTCAAGCCAATAATTATATTCAACAACTGCAGAGCGCTCAAGTGCCGGTAGCGATACCGACAGCAGTGCCAATAGCAATACCGACAGCAATGCCAATAGCGATGCCGGCGGAAGCAAATGCGCTGGCCGCTAGTGCTCCTGCGAATTTTGCTGCCGGACCACCTACAATAGAAACGCTTTTAAACCCGACTTCTAAGCCTGCCAAACCAAACAATATCGGAAAAGTGCATTTGCTTTTGCAGGGTGTCAAAGCGTCTAAAGACGATGTCCAACTAAAAGTAATTTTGCGCAACGACAGCCCGGAAGAAATTAAATTGCCTACTTCAATCAAAGCTGTGGTGCGCAGCTCCGGGCAAGCCGATCAACAGGCCAAAGCCAGTTTTACCAGTAAAAGTTTAAGCCCTGGCGGCACCATCAGCGGCACTATAAAAATTCCTGGTCGCAGCCTTGACCCCACTGCTGACGTAATAATTCCAGCCAGCAGCCTGGCGGTACTTGGCTTGAGTGATATACATTTGACTGTACCGATATCACAGCGCTAGCCAGGGTTTGCCTGTTTGTTAGCCCGCCTGCTGTCACCTGTCAGGTGCAAAAACTCAAACGATAACGTTTGAGTTTTGAATCTTGTCTCGTCTAGTTTCTAAGTTAGTTCTGCCAGCAATAAGTGCCAGTCGACTAGCTTGCTTAAGTTTATCCGCCCACATATTAAGAGTATTGCTTGCGGAGACGAATAAATGGACATCATATTGATTCTGGTTCTTTTTTCACTATGTTGGCCAAACTATTTCCGGGATGGGTTGGTGAGACTATTGTGCTCGTGCTACTTGGTTTTGCTGCCACTGATTTCGTCATTACCATCACTCTTTCGGCACCAGATGCCACAGCACACATCTTGGAAAATCCGGTGGTGCAACAGCAAAAAATTCTTGCTCATCCGGAGCTAATTCAGAACTGGCAACTGCAACTAAATTCAAATTATCTTAATCCACTGGCCATGATCGCCGCAGCTGCTCTAGTTTTCCCCAAACTGGCCCTGGGCCTTTCAGGATTTGAAACCGGCGTGTCGGTCATGCCACTGGTGCGCGGTGCGAAAGACGATGACACCGAAAGAATACGACTTGCTGCAAATGATGATCAACAATGCCAACCGCGTATTGACCCACAGACAGCTTTTAACCAAGATCTGGGGCGTCGAATATGCCGAAGATCATCACTCTTTGCGAGTTCACATTGCTAACTTGCGCAATAAAATCGAACGCGATCCCACCAGGCCTGGCCTGATACAAACCGAGACGCGTATCGGCTATCGCTTTGCGGCCACCTAAATTCGATTATTAAGAACAAATATTGAACAGGGTTCCAATCTTGATACATTCTTGATTCGCTTTTCGTTATAGTCAATGCTTCAATTTTGGAGGCTACTATAATGAAGTCAGGTCGGAAGATAGCTTGTGTCGTCGCCACCATGGCGGTAGGCCAATGTTCATGCCCGATTACCATGGCTCAAAACAATCTTCCGCTTCCCCTGGCGCCGCCCATCAAGCTGCCTTCGCAGACTGGCGCGGTCAATAGCATCCTGGTACCGAAGCAAATTCTGCGCACCGGAATAAATGTAAATAGCAAAAAAGTATCTGCCAATACCATGCAGTTAGCTGAACAATTAAAGATTCTGCCGATAATGTCACGCATTCAGGAACTGCGATCGAAAAACCCGGATGGTTCCCTGTCCATTGAGTCTTTAAGCGACCGCCAGGAACTGCTGGAACTAAATCAGAAGCTTCAAAGCATTGTTATCAGAACTTCTCTGGAAATCGATTTTGTTGCGGCCGAGATAGACGCAGAACAAAATATTTATAGTGAAGTGCTCTCGTCATTCCAGGGCTCAAGAGACAAACTCGTAGCCCGCATCAATGCCGGCAGTTTCATCCTCAATGGCGCGCTCTGGTCTGTGTGTGAAGCCTTTGCCATTGTCTCGCCCCTGCATCCGAACTATGCCATTCACTCAGGCGTTGTCGGTATCGCAGCCGGTCTTGTGCCCTCACTTGCCTCGGGCTATGCGCTGAAAGCATATAGCGGCAAGCATAAAACCTCTGAAGTTGAACCAAATATGCTGGCCAAAATATTTAACCGTCCGATCAATGAAGACATTGATTATCCAAAATCAGTCTGGGTCTTCCTCAATAGCGTGCCCGCAAACGAAGCAACAACTAAAACCAGAAAGGACCAATTAATCGAGCGCTGGGTGAGCGACAAAAACATTCCATCATTTACTGATCCCAGCTCCTCTAAAGACATAGATATTATTACTGCTACAGTAGCTCAGAAAAAAGGCCTTTCGATCGACAATCTTAATGTGCGGATGGTTATGCTTGAGCAATTACAAGGCGAGCTCTCAAAAATGAAGCGCATGCTTATGGAAATCGCTATGGTGATGACCGCTGAAAAAGAGGTCTAAGTGCCCATCTAAGGAACGAGAAGTGATAGGCCATCAATTGTTGTCCGCATTTTTGGAGAGATACAAATCAACTGTGCGGTTAAGGCCAAAAAGCAATTATAATTATCTGGAACATCAAAAATCTCTTTTAAAAGTGGCGGTGGTAGTAAAAACCCAGTGATAGTGCCAATCGAATCAATTGAAGGTGTGGAGCTAGACCTTCAAGACGGCAGTTCAATAGGAAGGGCTCGCGTTCTTGATGCTAGTGCCAGTTCGCTTTTAAGCTGGGATCGTTTTGTTAGACTGAAAGCCTCAGCCGAAGCTATTAAAAAGCTTGTCAGCTCTCCCGCCAAGCTTCTCGATGCTGGCGGCTATGATGGCGCCCTGGCTTTGTTTCTCCCAAATTATCAAATCGATGTCATCGATCCTGCGACTACTGGCGGATCTGTTTTGAACATTCCTGCGCTGGATCGTTCTTATGATGCCATTGTGGCAGTGGATGTTTTGGAGCATATCGAGCCAAATAGCCGGGCCTCCGCCCTTGCTGAATTTGCCCGTGTTGCTGCGAGTCATATTGTACTCAACTACCCTTGTCGAGATTCAAAAGAAGCTCAAGAGCTGGCTTTAAAGTTGACGAATAATGCACTTATCGTGGACCATGTTAGATGGGAATTACCAGACAGCGATTGGGTTTTGAGCGAATTGGCAAAGTTTGGATTTAAGGGCTCTATCGTACCTCATACAAGTATCGCTATCTGGCTGGGACAGTACTTAACCCTTAATTTGATGGTTGAGGCGGCTAAAGATTTGAATCGACACCTTATTGCAAACTACGCAGATGAGCCTTGTTCTAGATCGCTTTATCATCTTGTGTTTTGCGGGCGAAATTAGAAGTTACCACTTCTCGTGGATGACACATGCTATTCAAGTATTGACGCTTCAGCCGTTTTGTTTAGCGAGCCATCTTTTTACCATCTTATCTAAGTCGTGCAACAAAACAGGCTTGAAAATAAAATCGTTCATGCCAGCTTCTAGACATGCCGCTTTATCAGGGTTGGCGGTCATTGCGATAATTGGAGTGTAGGATTTTTTCCCTGTTTTTGCTTCATTTTTTCTGATTGCTGCAGTGGCTTCTAACCCATTCATATTAGGCATTTGTAAATCCATAAGAATCAGTCCGTATTCATTTTTCAAGGCCTGTTCAACTGCCTGATTGCCATCTTCAGCCAAGTCACAGAGTAAACCAAGCGCCGCAATTTGGCGCCTGGCCAAGTATCGCAATGTCTCATCGTCTTCCGCAACTAAAATTATCGGAGGTTGCACGATGTGCTCGCTCCTGTCTCAAGCGGAAGCGTAAACCAGAAAGTGGAACCTTGCCCTTCGATGCTTTCGACGCCGATGGCGCCGCCCATTAGTTCGACTAAACGTTTGCTCAAAGCCAGCCCAAGCCCTGTGCCGCCATACCTACGTTTAGTCGAACCATCTACTTGAACAAAAAGCTGGAAGAGCTTTTTCTGATTTTCTTCGGAGATACCAGGGCCAGTGTCATGTACAGAAAATCGCATATAGCTGATTGTTTCGTCTTGTTTTTGCAGATGTGCGGACACTTCGATTGCACCAGCCTCGGTGAACTTAATTGCATTCTGTACAAGATTTTGAAGTATTTGCCGGATACGATTGCCGTCGCCACAGACGTCGCCTAGAACAGCTTTATCAACGTTCGGGATAAGTTTGAGATTTTTCTTCAAAGCGGATGCATAGAAGGCGGTAAAAACCTCCTCAATAACTTGGTCTATTTGGAACGTCTCCTTTGTAATATCGATTCTGCCTGATTCAAGCTTTGAAAAGTCCAGCAAGTCATTTACAAGCTGCATTAAATTACGCGCCGCAGATAATATATAGTCAGCGGTTTCCTTCGTTTGTCCTTCTGTTTCCTGAGTTAGAAGTTCAGTAAGTCCTAAAATGCCGCTCATTGGTGTGCGTATTTCGTGGCTGATATTGGCTACAAATTGCGTTTTTAGCTCATTGGCTTTAATAGCTTCATCTCTTGCTAGAGCCAGTTCTTTGGTCCTTTCGACCACTCTGTTTTCTAGGTTCTCAGCATGACGCCGGTCGTCATCAATATCGGTATTGATTCCCACCCATCGAATCAACGTGTCTGTTGCGTCAAATATAGGGTTCATGCGTGTCAGGAACCAGCGATATGTGCCGTCATGGCGGCGTAATGGGAACTTTAATTCGCAGGGAATTTTTGCTCTTATGGCAGCGGGCCATTTGTCCATAACATCGGAGAGGATTTCAGGATCATGGACTGATTGCCAACCCCAGCCTTGCATCTGCTCAAAAGTGGTGCCTGTGTATTCATACCAGCCCTTATTGTAAAAGTCGATAAAACCGTCTGCTTGAGCCGTCCAACCAAGCTGTGGCATAAGGTCAAACAAGGTCCGTAGTTGTTTTTCACTTTCAGTTAGTTCTTTTGTCCTGGCGGTGACGCGATCTTCGAGCGTCGCCCGATCATCTTCTTGATATTTTAAGAACTGTTTCAAAGATTGGAAAGCTTGTGCGAGTAGTGCAGCTAATGCCAAAGTGAGCAACAGAACGCTGCCATAAACGTAATCACGGAGCTGATCGGCTTCAACTTGGCGCTTTTTTAAAACAACGTCCTCATTTGATACGACATGAGCAATTACGGCGCGAAATTTGTCCATAATTATTTTGCCCGGCTTAAGGTCGAACAAGCCTTGACCTGGTACTGCAGGCGGTGCCGAATCTCTTGCGGCAATTGCGCGATCTGAGAAGCTGATTTTGTCTTTTGCAAGCTCGATTAAGGTCGGCACAAGCGCTTGTTGAGCAGGGCTGTCCGTCGTTAGCCTTCCGACTTGTTCGAGGTGCCCGACGACGTGTTTATAGCAGTTTTCGTAAGGTTCAAGAAACTCTTTTTGAGGATTGAGCAAGTATCCCCTGTATGCAGTTTCACAATCCATCAAACAGGTGAGCGCCTGGTTGGTTTCTCTGATTACTTGTGAGCTGTGAAGAACTAACCTATTCATTTTGTTGAGACGATCAACCAGCAGCCAAGTGGCAAAAATTGAAGTTGCTGACAGAACGGCGATTGAAATAAGAAGCCACGAAGTCTTAGTAGCGAACTTGACCATGGTCTGTCTTAACTCTCCAGGCTGCACTTTACTTTTTTACGCGAATTCCTGACTTTGTAATTTCAATTTCATTAACGCCTAAGTCATGTGAGCTGGCTCGCTCTTTCAGAATGGATAGAGTTCTCTTTATTCTGTCCTGTAATCCCACTTGCAAAAGAATTATGTTGTCCGACATGTAGCTGAAACGTCCGCCGCCACTTGATTTAAAGCCTAAATCTGTTAGACCACCCAGGGTCTCAAAAGTGACAATGCTGGTTACTCCACGTACTGTAAAATGTTGAGTTAGAGCGTAGATGTAATCGTGCAGACGCTGCGGATCGCTTGCTGTAGTAATTAGGTCTCCAACACTATCAATCACTATACGCTTAATACCAAGTTCTTCGATGCGAGCGAACATTGAAACAATGATGCTATCCATCTGTAATTCTACCGGCGAAGCATATAAGAGGTGCAGTCCTTCCGCTTTTAGCGTTTCCAAATTACCACCAAGGCCTTTGATAGTTCTTTCGAGTTGAGTTGGATTCTCTTCGAAATTGACAAAGAGCGCTGGAATTCCCTGGCGCACACCGTCCATGGCAAATTGAAGCGCGATAGTAGTTTTGCCCGCTCCTGTAGGACCAGCAAGCAAAGTTGTGCTTCCAACCAAAAATCCGCCATGTAGCAACTCGTCCAAACCTTCGACACCTGATGTTATTCGTTCATCCAATAGAGTAAAACTTTTGGGTATCTCCGGTGTAACAAGCCGTGGAAAGACTTCCAAACCGTGCTGACTAATTTTAAATGCGTGGCTGCCTTCGAGATAAGAACTGCCACGCAATTTTAAAACTCGCACAAAACGTTCGTCACGTGTGCCCAGAGGTGTGCGAAGCAGTTCGATAATTCCATCTGCTGCGGTAAACTCTGGCAATGAGAGAGACTCGGTTGTATATTCGCCAATCAAGAAGACTGTGGTGTCGTATGCGGTGATCATGCTTGTGAATTCATAGAGATGACGCCGCATCTCAGCCACCGACTGAGTGAGATAATGCAGGTCTTTAAATGAGTCAACAATGATGATTTTTGGCGATTGCTCTAAGATTGCTGATTTTATCCGCTTATTTAAGGCATTAACGCCCTCTTTGGTCACTGCAGGGCCAATGTCTTCGTAAATGACGTCAGTACCGAGAGCGGCCTCGTTGTAAAAACTGAAACCCTGGAGGTATCGGATTATTTTTCCCACCGGTTCTGATAAGGTCGTCAGGTAAAGAATAGGTCGATCGCCTGCATTTTTAAACATAAGCTGCTCGGCAAAAATGGTTTTTCCTGACCCGGGAGAGCCCATGATTATGTTGATAGAATTCTTGGGAAAGCCACCATTCAAGATCAAATCAGTTTCAGAACTGCCACTAGAAATTCGTTCAATGGAATAGTTCGCTTTCATCGAAGTTGTCATGAATTCTCCCCGGCTAATTTGGACGGAACCAACGAATTGACCATATTTAACAAAGCAATTTTCTCAATGGGCTTCATTATAAAAGCGTTTGCACCAGATTCCAGAGCACGTACGTCTGCACTGAGGGCGCTGAAAACAAGAATAGGCACGGCAGCGGTTGCCGGATCTGCTTTGAGAAGGCGACAGAGAGCCAAGCCGTCTAAATGGGGAAGCATCAACTCGGTAATTATCAGAGCCGGCGAATCAAGGCGCACGCGATCTAGAGCTGCATAACCGTCATCAGCACAATTGACTTCGTAACCTCCTTCGTGCAGGAAGTAAGAAGCAAAATGTCGAATATACGAGTCTGTTTCCACCATCAATACCATTGGTCGATCGGGCACGGACTCTCCAATGTTAGCTAAATGCCTGCGCTCCACTGTCCTCCTCTGCCTTGCCGAATGCTAAATCTACGAAACCTGAATTCCGGAACCGGTTATTTTAAAAGGGTGAGGTTTCAAATCATGTACTGTTCCTCTAGCCTTCAGACAGGAGACAGTGCGGATAAAGTCTGGAGCCTTAGGCGATTCCAAACGAACAATGTTGTCAGACATATTGCTAAATCTCCTGTTGTGGAAATTACTGCCGACTATATGGCTGGGAACGGTTTCATAAGTCATGATTGAAGTTATTCCCCTGACGGCCAGATGTTGTGCCAGCGAATAAATATAATCGTGCACCCTGTCCAAGTCGCGAGAGAGAACTTCAAGATCACCAATGGCGTCTATCACTACTCTTTGAATATTCTGCTCTTCAATAAGGCGAAATATTTTTACAATAATACTGTCAATCTGAAGTTCAACCGGGGACTCATAGAGAAGCTCCAGACCAGCTGCTTTGCATTCATCAGGATTGAAACCCAGAGCGCTAATTGAACGAGCAAGCTGAGTTGGATTCTCCTGGAAATTTACGTAAAGGCTGCGCCCGCCTTCTCGCAAAGCCTGCAGAGCAAACTGCAGAGAAAAATTACTTTTACCGGCACCGGCACTACCTTCCAAAAGAGTAGTGCTCCCGCGCAAAAGCCCGCCGCCAACAATTTCGTCAAATCCATCAATGCCTGAGTTAATACGCGCTTGTTGCCAGGTATATTTCTCTGGCACAGAAGGGCTAACCAAACGCGGAAATATATCAACCCCCGACGAAGTGATACGGCAGCCGTGCAGACCCTCTAAATAACTGCTGCCACGTAATTTCAAAACGCGCACAAATCTTTCGTCGCGAGTGCTTACAGCACTTCTTAGAAATTGCACGATACCGTCGGCGATGGCAAACTCGGGCATCACCCGTGAATTTTCTTCAGTATATTCGCCAATGAAAAACACTGTGGTCTCATACGCCGACAGCATGCTGGTTAACTCATAGAGCATTCTCCGCATCTCTGGCGGAGACTCCGCCAGGTCATGGAGGGCCTTAAAAGAATCCACCACGATAATTTTAGGCGAGAGCAGATGCAACGCTTCTTTCAAATGGTCATTGAGCGCGCCTATGCCTTTTTCGGTCAAGTCAAAGCCAATATCGCGGTAGTGGATGGAACTGCCGACTTTCTCAGGATCGAAAAAAGTAAAGCGTTGCAAATAGGTCAATATTTTCGACATCGGTTCAGAAAGTGTGGTCAAATAAAGAATCGGACGGTCTTCTTGCCTGGCATGATGGAAAATCATCTGTTCGGCGAATATAGTCTTGCCGGTGCCCGGTTGACCCATAATCACATTGATGGAATTGACGGGAAAACCACCTTTCAAGATTTTGTCCATCTCACTGTTACCGGTGCTGATACATTTGTAGCCGCGGTCAATCATGTAGCGCCTCCAGTGAAAATAGCAGTTTTCAAAACATTGAGCAGTCGGCTTTTTTCCAGCGGCTTTTGTAAAAAAGCGGAGGCGCCGGCGGTTTTCGCTCGCTCTTCGACAGAGAGTACACTTGAAATAATGACGCTTACAATTTCATTGACAGCCGGATCGCTTTTTAAAATGCGACAGAGAGCGAGGCCATCGAGACGCGGCAACATCAAGTCAGCAATGATAGCCGCCGGAGGCACTTTTCTTGCCTTGTCGAGAGCATCATAGCCATCGACAGCAAAACAAACTGCGTAACCACCATCTTCAACAAAGCGGCCGACCATTTCGCGAACAAAAGGGTCGGCATCGGCAATCATAATTAACTGGGCGGTTGTCATACTGACGACATTGAGCACATTGTATTGTTCAATTTAGCACATTAGAGTTCCGCGCCCAACTGACTCCACTATCTTTTCCAAGCATCCTCTTAAAGCCTAATGAGCGACAATTTGAATTGCCGCTTGACCACAATCGGCAAGAGTACCCCAAATATCAGTTAAGGGTTCGGTATTAGACCCACTAACCAAAATTAGATACAACACACCGTCGGCGGTGCCGCCACTAAATATCTAGAGAACATCGAATTGCAGGCGTAGCGTGCCACCGATAGCGCATTCTAGTGGCGTTGTTTGATTGAAAAATAGAACTAAGTTTGGCCTCGGTGGTAACCGAGGTCGGTCATGACGTGCAGCAAAAAGCAGGTTAGGAAGTTGATGAAATATTCAAAGACGCTATCGCAGGAAACCGCGGCCGACAGAGCTGGAATGTCGTTAAGGACAGCCAGGACATACATCAAGGCTGGCGGGCAAAAGAGCAATGCGAAAGAATGGAAGTATCGCCAGACGCACAAAGATTTGTTTGCCAATGTGCTTCCGGAAGTTGAGGGCATGCTTGCAATCAATCCGGGCTTGCAGGCGCAGACAGTGATGCAGTGGCTGATTGATCAGTACCCAGAGCAATTCAATTGGAGCCACAGAAGAACACTTGAGCGACGCATTTCGAAGTGGAGAGCGCTAAAAGGGCCGGACCTGGAGGTGATGTTTCCGCAAGTACACATACCCGGAAAACAGAGCCAATCGGATTGGACTCACTGTACTGAGCTCGGGGTAAAGGTTGATGGACAGCCATTTTCGCACATGCTTTTTCACTTCATGCTGCAGTATTCTCGCTGGGAGACAGCGTACATATCGCATTCAGAGAGCTTTGCCAGTTTGACGATGGGTTACCAGAGGGCCGCTGCCGAACTTGGGATGGTGCCGGAAGAACATCGGACCGACAATTTAACGGCAGCGGTAAGCAATCATGGCAATGCACACGTATTCAACGAGCGCTGGGCAGCTTTTCTTGGCCATTACGAAGTTGAGCCAAGCAAGAATAACCCCGGCGTCAGCCATGAAAATGGCTCAGTGGAAAAGAGCCACGACCTGCTAAAGAATGCACTGAAGCAGGCGCTGATGCTGAGGGGCAGCAAGGAGTTCAGCACTGTAGAGGAGTATGAAAAGTTCATTCGGCACATACTTGATCAACGCAATGCAGCTCGAAAGCAGCGCTTAGCTGAAGAGATGAAGGTGATGAAGCCATTGCCATCAAGTGATTGGAATGATCCCAAAGAAGTATGGCCGACGGTGACGTCGTTCAGCACTATTTCGGTAGACAAAGTTGTCTATTCTGTGCCCAGTCGCTTAATTGGACGAAGCCTCAAAGCCCTGGCCTATCCTGAGGTTGTGCGAGTATTTTTTGGCGACACGATGGTGCAGGAGATGCCGCGACTTTCGCCGGGCTCCAGAAAGATCAATTACCGCCATGTGGTGGCACATCTTTTGCGCAAGCCAGGAGCGTTTGCAAACTATCAATATCGGGACGAGATGTTTCCCACTCTTGTTTTTAGACAGGCATATGATGTTTTGAGCAAGAAGCGCCCAGAAAGAGCAGAAAAAGAATATTTGTTGGTTTTAAATCATGCTGCTACAACAAGTGAACAAGATGTAGAAGCCGCGCTATCGGTGCTGTTAGAAGCGGGGCAGCTGCCGTTGTTTGTGGCGGTGAGGGAATTGACTACCACCGAAATGCCGAGTGCGGTGCCGTTTGTGTTCATTGCCGCTCCAGAGCTTTGTTCATATGACGTTCTGCTGTCGTATCTACTGTCACTGTCGGCACCAAAGGAGGTGCACCAATGAAAGATACAGCCCAGCTTGAGGCGTTGCTGCGCTCCCTCAACTTATCGTCATTTGTGCGTAATTACAGCGACTTTGCGGAGAAGTCACACAAGCAAAAGCTCAGTCACATTGCTTATTTGCACGAATTGGCGCAGGTAGAAAGCACTGAGCGTCAAGGCCGAAAAATCGAGAAACTAATCAAACTGGCGAAATTACCGAGAGGAAAGACCTTGGCCGGTTTCAATCTATCAAAGCAACCATCGCTCTCTCCGGGGCGCGTGAAGGAACTTGCTCAAGGTGATTTTTTGGACCTCTGCGAGAATCTCTTGATCTTCGGTATTCCTGGTGCCGGCAAAACACATTTGTCGTCCGGCCTAGCTCGGGAGTGGTGCCTGAGGGGACGGCGCGTACTCTATACAACTGCAGCCACACTCGTGCAGGACTTGCTGGTGGCGAAGCGAGATTTGAAATTAAACCAGATGATCAAGGATCTTGATCGCTACGACGCTTTGGTGATCGACGACATCAGCTATGTGCCCTACAACCGGGACGAGACCGACGTTTTATTTGTGCTGCTGGCAGCAAGGTACGAAACTAGAAGCGTGGTGATAACCAGTAACCTCGTTTTCTCGCAATGGGAAAATATCTTCAAAGACGCAATGACTACCCAGGCGGCGATTGACCGTCTTGTGCATCACGCCACCATCCTGGAGTTGACCACAAGCTACAGGCAGGAAGAAGCGAAAAACAGGAAAAAGATTCAAGAGGAGAAGAAGCTGCAGGAAGACGATTAAGTTCCACCGGGCCTGCCCAGCCCGCGGATTCCACCCTGTCGGCCGCAGCAAAGCTGCGTGCCTCCAGGGCGGCTTTTACTCGCCCATACAAGGAAACAGAACATGCGAAG